>ERZ808054.1335-NODE-1335-length-14497-cov-29.427601_pt1 | contig 14497 bp, 9 predicted proteins | sample MGYA00380201_ERZ808054 | MGnify/ENA primary metagenome ERZ808054 (study PRJEB31490, sample SAMN06133419) | mouse gut metagenome | isolation source: Z5_2 | host: mice | place: China: Chengdu | collected 2015-05 ... | reverse complement strand
CTCCCCGTTTTGAACAGGCAGTAGCACAGCAGCACCGTGTAGCCGATGGTCCCCCATATCGCCCCTATGGGGTCGCCCCCGGAGGCGATGCCTTGAATGAGCACCGCGTATATCCCCACGCATACCAAAATCAGCATCCCCTGGAAGCCCACCGCGAACAGAGAGCGGAGATAGTTCTGCCCGGCCCCGCCCAGCTCCCGGTTGGCAAGGGTCGCCACCGGGAGGGGCGCTAAACTGGTGAGCATATAAATTTCTATCATCCTGCCATAGACGATCACGAAGATCACGATATTCAGCGCGGTCATGGTGAGCTGTACCACAAAGGATTGCAGCCACAGCCCCAGCAGAGGGCCCAGCTCCATCCCCTCCAGGGTGGTCTGGAGGTTGTTCAGCATATCCTGGGAAACGTCGGTGGAGCCCTGGATCAGTCCGGCGGACTGGGCCACCACCCGCTGGGCCACGTCGAACACCGCCATAACGATATTGAACGTGTTGGACAAAACCAGGATGGCGCAGGCCGTCTTGAATATCCATTTGAAGAAAATCCAGTAGTCCAGGTCGTGGAGATTATTCCGCTCCACCAGCAGTTGGATGAGCTCGTAGGCCGCAACAAAGGTCAGAACCATCCCGGCTACCGGCAATATCACCGTTTCGGAAAGCCGCCGGATGAGGGAGAACACCCCGGCGTTCCAGGCCGCCGGGGTCGTCCCCACTTGTACCGCGATCTCCCCGACACGGGCATTGACGGTATCAAAGAGCCCCGACAGGTTGTCCATGATCCCGCCGATCAGCAGCTCCTTCAGCCAGTCCGTGATCCAGTCGGTGAGAAATCCCATGAAGCGCCGTCCTTAGAACAGGCTGGACAGCAGGGGGATCAGGGTGGTGCCCAGCAGGATGATGCCGCCGCCCGCCATGAGCTGTGTTATACCTGACTTGATGGAACTTTCTCTTGTTCCCGTCAGGTAAACAGCCAATGGCTGGCGGCGGCGTGGCCTCCGTGTCGGCACTACCCTGGTCCCCGTATGCTATCCGGGCTGTGTAGTGGACATATTAACTTGTTTTAGGCAATACCGGATTCCTCCGGCATCGGTTTGAGGTTGAAGTGAATCTCCACGTCAACGTGGCGGGTTCCATCCTGGTCAATGGCCTCGTGTACCACAATCTCCCGAATGAGACGGTGCAGGGTAACAGCGTCCAATTCCTGAATGTCGGCGTACTCCCGTATCGTCTCGACCCAGCGGCGGGAGTTCTCCTGGACCTCGGCCTTGTTCGCCATCAGACGGCGGTTCTTGTCCAGCCGCCCTTTCAATTCCTCCTGCTCGTCCTGCGCCCGCTTCATCATCAGGTCAAAGTTCTGCTCGGTGATACGCCCGGAAATCATATCCTCATAGAGCTTCATCACCATGCGTTCCAGAACAGAAGCGCGTTCCTCGTCCTTTGCCACCTGTCGGGCAATGGCCTCGCTCTGCTGGCGTTCCTCCGACTGGCAGGCGGTGGATAATCGCTCCATCACGGCCTCGCCGTTTCCCAAAGCGGCGGCGGCGCACTCCCGTATCTTTTCCAAGACCTGTTGATACAGCGCGTCATACTCGACCCGGTGCTGGGTGCAGTGGCCCTTGCCATAACGGTTATAGGTGACACAGGCGTAAATGTCAATCGGGCGCTTGGCGTTGGTCTTGCGAATGGTCAGCGCCTTGCCGCACTCGCCGCACCGAATCAGCCCCGCGAACAGGCTGAAATTTCCGTCCCCCCTGGGTCGCTGCCGTGACCGCACCTTGCTCTGCACCGTTTCAAAGTCCTCCGGGGAGATGATCGGCTCGTGCATCCCTTCTACCACAATCCACTCGTCCGGCTTCTTCTCACCGAGAGTGCCGACCTTGAAGCGGTAGTTGCACCGCTGGGAGGCAATCGCCCCTTTGTAAACCGGGTTCCGCAGAATGTCCTTGATAACGGAGAAGTCCCAAATAAACCGCCCCTTTTCCGGGTCTACCAACTCCCAGCGGGTGAAGGTGTTGCGGATACCTCGCTGGCGGTTCCACCAGGTAGGGCAATGGGCCTTTGCTTCTTCCAGCTTGCGCCGGATATAATTCGGGCCGTGTCCCTCCAAGGCGTAGCCGAAAATCAGACGGACAATGGGCGCGGTTTCCGGGTCAATCAGAAGGTGGTTTTTGTTGGCGGGGTCTTTGACATAACCGAAGGGCGCGACGCACCCGGTAAAGTCCCCTTTTGTGGCCTTTAAGTGATAAGAAGCGTGGACTTTCTTGGAAATATCCCGGCTGTACATCTCATTTAGGATATTTTTGAAGGGCGCTATCTCGTTGTTTTCCCGGAGCGTGTCAATGCCGTCATTCATGGCGATGTAGCGGACACCGTGGCGGGGAAAGAAGTCCTCCATCAGCCTCCCGGTTTCCAGATAGTTCCGACCCAGGCGCGAGAGGTCTTTTGTAATGACCAGATTGACAATTCCCTTTTCAATGGCGTGGAGCATTTTCTTGAGGCCAGGACGGTCCATGTTCAGACCCGTGTAGCCATCGTCCTGGTAGACCGCAACAACCTCCCATCCGTTTTTGGCGCAATACTGCTGAAGCATCGCCCTCTGAGAAGGGATTTGTCAAGGTGGTTTTCACCAAAAGAATAATATGAAGTGAAGCTATGTCTCAGGAGATACATTGTAACAGGAGATTTTCTGGTTTGCAGTTATTTGAATTGTCAGGACATATATCTTCTGACACTATAATGATTCATAGTGGTTCCTGATTTTTTGAGCCATAAGTTCCCGTCGCTTCTCTAAGAACTCGCCGTATCGACTCTCGTCCATATCAAAGACCTCCAAAGGAATACAGTTCATTTGCAGATTTTTCATCAATACATCTCGATCCGTGATGGAACCACAAGTGATTATCCCGGTATCGCACTGGGCCAATGCTTCCCGAAAATACACTGTTGGGGCCTTCTTCCCAATAGATTTATTAACTTGTGCGTCTAAAAAAGCATAATTTGCGACTTGATTATATTTTCCTCTTTCATACCCCAGCGATTTAAGATAATCTTTGGGAAATACATGGTGGACGTCTGAGGCAGTTAAGAGGAGATCCCGAACCTGGAGATTATTAGACAATAGAGAAATATCATTCATCGCAACCTGCGCTGCCAAGTAAACGAGATAGGAAGGATTGTTCGTAGACGTATTACAGAGATTCTGTGGAATCGCCACCTGCCAAAATGTGTCGGACAATGTTGCCGCTTCAATGTCTTTCAAAGTTGAGACTACACCGTTTTCATTGATAAGACGAATATCCCGAGCAAAAGCCGACTCAGGAGAGGTGCTGTATCGCCCTGTTAGCACAGATAATACATACCATTTTTGTACCAGCCTCTTCACTTCGCCCGGAGACACTTCGCTAGTTCGGGTAAGTATGAGATAGAGCGTATACGCAAAGTCTAAAGCCATTTGTGAACTGACCACCTTACTGGAAACAAATCCTGCTCCTCGGAGAGCAGCCATAAATTGCTTGAAATTATACTCGCTGAATACATTCAGCACGCCCGCTTTCAGTTTTGCATAGGTGTCAGCAGTAATCTCTTCCCGGTACTCTTTTGTGTCGAAATCCCGGCCCGATAATAGGCTTACGAGATCAGACAATTTAGCGCGAGGAAACTTATGCATAAATGCCACTCGAAGAACATCATCATAGTCCGGGTCATAAACATCGTCTCGTTCATCTTTTAGCCATGAAATCTTCGGCCAATACTCAGTAGCAGCGAATGCAGTGTCTTCACGAGAGATGAACCTTGCAAAAGAGGGTTCTACCGCCAAGTGTGCAAAGTAATCGATAGCCTTGCGCAAGATGTTACCACCGTATATCTCATCCGAGGCAATTTTGGACATAACGAAGTCACCTTGGCTTAATGCTGTACCTTTGGAATTGATACGAATAAATATGTCTGTGACCACATCAATGTCCAAGTGCTCTGAAAGTTCAATCACACCAATGGATCGATTCCCAATAGCGCGAAGCTTAGTTATGATTTTGTCTAGCTTTTCAGGTTCCATTTCCGGATTATCAGCACAATATTGGGTGATAAACGCAAATACTGAAAAGTCGTTTTTGAAAATATCCGCAATGTCCGGTATCCATCGCTTGCTCTTGAGATGGCTGGAGTCCTGTACTGCAAAAATATCCGCTTCCGGATCATCAGAAAATGCTTGAAATGGGTCAAATGCGATTCTGACACGATCCTCTTTATAGCTGCTATTGATAACTGGTATTCCAGCAACAGCAGTCATTAAGGCGGTGACACGCTGTTGCCCGTCAATTAGGATTTTCTTCCCAGCAGAAACACTTCCATCTTTCAGCCGAACATTTGGATTTTTCCAGATAATCAGATAGCCGGTGGGATAGCCTTTATACAAAGAATCCAGAAGGTCCCGTACCTGTGTACGCTTCCACACAAAGGGCCGCTGAATTTCAGGAACCGCAATGTCTCCCGATGCAATCAAGCCTAAAATTGCGCTGACACTCAACGAATTAGGGGTGTACTTCTCTATTTCCATAATGTTTGATCTCCTTTTCGTTATTCGGCGAAGCATTAAGTGCAAACCGACTCAGGCATATCTACATATGTCATTTTATACTATAGTTCCCTCATGATCTCTACAAACTGCTCAAGTTTATACGCTCCATCAATGCCAAAATCCTTGTTCTTAAATACCATGAAATAGCGGTAATTTGGCCCAGCCTGGGCCTGCCACTGACGGCCAAGTTCCAGCTTCATCTTGCTGTCACTGTTGTCCCGGTCATCGCCCTTAAACTCGATCAATACCAGTTTCCCTGCCTTTGTCATAACCATAAAATCAGGATAATGATTGATATTTCCGTTGAGTCGGAAGCCCTTGCGCTCAATGATCCGATGCCACCACCTGATGTTACCAAGCCCCACCACGATGTCGATCAGGTTTCGTTCCTCCTGGTTCATATCGTCCTTCTCGGCATCGTACAGAGAATATGGGATTGTGTCAATCGTCTCGGCAGGGGTAATGACTTGTGGCAAGGCAAAGGACTCCCTGCATACCACTTTTCCACTATCCAGCCACTTCTTGAACTGGACTGCACGGTATGCCCGCTCCAGCCCGTCAATCTTGTCCTGGATTTTTCGTGCATAGGTGGGAATCGCTGTCTCCATCGCCGCCAACTCGTCCTCTGTCATGTTCTCCACCACGCGATGGACGTATGCGCTGATCTCCTGGGCGGCATAGCTGTCATTCCGATTGAGATGTCCGCAAATCAGCGCAACACATTGCTGCACCTTTTTCTCTGGCGGCAGCTTAGCCAACCGTTCCCGGATGTACTCGCTTTCTTCTTTGGAAGCCCGCATATACTTTGGAATTGCCTCGCCCTTCTCCTGAAGGTCTACCCGGTACATCTCGCCGGTAGCCAATTCAAAGCTGATTTGCGCATCCTGTCCGCTAAGAGAAAAACCTTCTGACAGATTTTCCGCCTCCAGCAGTTCATATTCCCCGCCAAACAGATCGGGCGTACCCTTGAGGAAAAACTGCGGAATACGCAAAGCGGACACTTCCTCTACAAACTGAGGCTGTATGGCGTTCTGGTTCAACATTTCTCCCAGTTCCCCTCCCCAAAAGCCAGAATTGCCGCTGTCTTTCATATCTGCATCGTAACTGTCCGCTTGACGTTGTGCGTCCCGGAGCATATCGCTGAGGGGAGAATCCGTTTGCTCCGTCTTATTCTCCAGCGCCTGCTTTACTGCCTCTGTATCAACATCTTCAAACGAATCTGCCTCTGCGGCAGGAGCGTTTCCACATAATTCTATCTGCTCTGCTTCATCCTGCTTAGGCGCGGGAGCTGGGGCGGTAGACTCGCCTACCCGGAAATCCTTCCGGCTGAATCCCGCCATGTTCAGGCCGCTCACAATACTGTCCAAAGTATTTCTGAAGTCATTGGAGCAGGTCAGCACATAGGAGGTGTTCAGCAGCGGGGAGCTGTGCCGTTTTGCATACGGCTGGCGGAGGATACGGCCTAAAATCTGCTCCACATCCACCCTGGAAGTTTTATTCGCCAGCGACGCCAAAATGTACGCAAAGGGGCAGTCCCACCCTTCCTTAAGGGCGTTGACCGTGATAATGTACCGAATGGGGCAATCCCAGCTCATGAGGTCTGTTTTCCCCAGTTCATCCACTTTGGAGGTCTTGACCGCGATTTCCTCTTTCGGAATCCCCATATCCACCAGCATAGCCTTGATCTTATCAAAGGTTTCGCTGTCCTCGTTGACCTTGGGCTGGGCCTGAAACAAGACAATGGGACGGATGTAAGCCCCGCCCGCCTGTTCCTCCGCTATGGCCTGCTGCTCGATGCTACCCCGGAGTTGGATGGCGTCCTGGATCACGCTCTGGCGGGAGGTGCGATTATACACCACCACCGGGAGCTTCACCATGTTCTCCTTTTTCAACTCCCGTGCATCCACATAGGAGAGGATATTGCTGTTCTTCCTGGGGGTGGCGGTGAGGTCCAGCACAAAGGACGGGTTCAGATTGTTCAGCATTTCCACGCTCAAATCAGACCCGGCGTTGTGGCTCTCGTCCACCACTGCCACAGGGGACAAATGCCGCAGCACTTGAATCAAGGCCGTATCCGGCGTGTCGGCCAGCAGTACAGAGTCATCCTTGAAATACTGAGCAAATTTCAAAAGATTCCCGTTCTCCTGGTAGACCTTGCGCACGTCTTTTTTCTTGCTGTCGATGCGCAGAGAAGCGTAGCTCAGCACACAGACCGTCAGCATTTCCCGGACGGTGTCCGGGGAGAACTGCTGGCCGCTCAGAAGCATTTCTTTTGTATACACCCCCACCCGTCCGGCAAAGTCCAAATTGAGCCGCAAGCGGTATTCGTGGTCCGGGTTGGACAGGTTTCGGGTGGTCTGGGTGAGAATGGAGTCCGATGGCACAAGCCACACAACAACCTGGGGCTTGTCCATGGGCATGGTGTCAAAAATGCGTTTAAGGGCGGTACAGGCCATAAAGGTCTTTCCGCCGCCGGTGGGGACTTTGGTACAGATGTGGGGAACGCCGGGAATGGCGGACTTGTAGGCCGGTACGCCGCCCAGTCCAACAGCAATGTCCTTGTCCATCCAGTAGCCCTTCCAGGCGGCAAACATATCGCCGTCCCGGTTCAGATGGCCCAGATAGGAGGACAGATCGTCCATGACCTGCTTCTGATAGGTTTTCAGCTCCATAGCGCTGCCTCCTTACAGCTTTGAGATGTCCCGTGGGATTTTTTTGAATGTGATATGCCACCGCTCCAGCTCCGATTGGCTCAGAGTGCATTGGTCGGCGTAAATAGTATACCGGCCCGCCTTGGTTTTGATGTTCCCTAGGAAATCGCGGCTTAACGTGGTGAGGCTGTCCCGCTCATAAAAGAAATAATAGGCACTGTCCAGATGAACGCCCATATAATAAGGTTCGTCCGTCTTATCCGGCTCGATGGAAGATTTTGTCTCCATGAAATAGACGTACTCCCGGATTTTCTCCGCGCCCACATCCTCGTTCAAATTGCCGTTGGGCAGGAGCAGGACGTGGCCGAGATCGTAGAAGGTGAAGTCGCCGCCTGTACCCGCTACAGCGTTCTTCCCTTCTCCGTAGCCGTCAATGACCCGCTTGACCCGTTCAGCGGTAATGCTTTCGGCGTAATCCATCATCTCCACCAGAATGAATTTGCGGTGTCCGCCGTCGGCTTTGTTCATGTTGAGAACGGCGTGAGCGGTGGTGCCGGAACCAGCGAAGGAGTCAAGAACTATGCTATCTGGATCAGAGGCAATCTTAAAAATTCGTGTCAACAAACGGATCGGTTTCGGATAATCAAAAACAGCTTTCCCTAAAATTGCTGCAACTTCTTGAGTTGCTTCCTGGGTATGTCCTACTTCGCTATTCGGCCACCAAGTCCATACACCTTTGCCTTCTTTTTCATGCAAGTATGTCTTTTTCCTTGGTACGCCACAACCATCAGAACCGAACCACAACCGCCCCTCAGAAAGTAAAGTATTATAAACTTCCTCCAAATGCCGCCAACACCTTCCTTCAGGTGGGGTCATTTTCATACCGCTTGGGGTTGTGATTTCATACATTTGATTTGGGCGCCAACCTTGAGCAGTAAAGTCTGACGAAACCCAGGGACCACGGGGGTCGTTATCAGGATTTTTGAATTTTTCGGCGTCCTTTCCCTCAATATCAAGTAAATTGAACGTGCTATCAATATCCCCATTTTTTGCATAAGCGACGATGTACTCATGACCATTACTTAGTTTTTTCCTTGCATCAGGCGAAGTCCGTTTCTGCCATATAAGAACTCCTGCAAACTTATTTGCACCAAATATTTCATCACATATCAGCCGCAAATTAGCTTGTTCAGCATCATCAATACTTATAAAAATTGCCCCATCTTCCGCTAACAACCGTTGGAGCAGTTTCAGCCGGGGATAAATCATGCACAGCCACTTGTCATGGCGGCTCAGGTCCTCGCCTTCCTTGCCCACTACCTCGCCCAGCCACTTTTTAATCCTGGGGTCGTTCACGTTGTCGTTATAGACCCAGCCCTCGTTGCCCGTGTTGTAGGGCGGATCAATATAGATGCACTTGACCTTCCCCTCATACCGGGGCAGCAGAGCCTTGAGCGCCTCCAGATTGTCCCCACGGATAATCATGTTGTCGCTTGCCTCAGCGTTGTATGTATACTGCTCCTCCAAAACCCGGTAGGGGACTTCCAGGTGGTGGTTGACTACCTTGTCTTTTCCGATCCATTCAAGTGTGGGCATCAGACTTGTCCTCCAGATTCCCGTGTCATTGCAACATAATCTTCATAACAACAAACACGAAAAGTGAGAAATTGGGAAAAATCAGGGTAAGCCATTTGAATAATTAACTGTTCTTTATTTTGAAAACTGCTTTTCCTTTCTACAATATCTACTAGATACTCTCCCAAATATAAATTAAGGCACATTGCGGAAAAGGCTGATAGTGTTATCACAACAGAATAGAATTGTTCAGAAGCTATGGAGAAAAACGGTACAAGTATAAACACCGCAATAGATAAAATAAAGAAAATCTGAGAAAAAATATTCAAAAATTTAATATGTCTTCCTCGGCAATATTCATTTGGATGCTTAGCGGTCTTGTACCCCTTGCCCATGCTTTCAATTCCAAGTTTTACATTTCTGATGTTAATCATAGGATTATATTGGTTTTGAGATATTTTCATTTCTAAAAAGCCTGATGCAATAAGAATTGTGTAATTAAATTCATTGCGACTCATCACAATATTTTCACCATTCGCCATAATATCACTGAGAGCAGAAAAAAGGGCCGACATTGAAAGTCCGAGCAAAATATTTTCGTTAATTACTATCCATTGTAAAGAACTTGCTATAGCGATTACTACATATGTCACTGCCATTATTGCAAAAATATGTTTTGATTTTTCATCTGTTTTCTCCAACTCTTTTGTCAGTATAGTCGTAGGATTCACTTATTAATTTTTCAATTAAGAAAAGTGAGAAAGTTTGCTTGATCAATCGGGAAATTTCGCGGGCATTATCGCACTGCTCAGAATAATCAATAAGGCGTTCTCGAAGTTTTGCGTTATTCAATGCTTCTCGATCATCTTCCAGATAACCCTGAATTTGGTCATCATATTGCATGGCCGCGATATCTCTTTTAGCTTCAGAAGTTAAATTAGCAAAATGAATCACAGCATCAAAGCGTGAATAAATGGCCTTCCCCAAATGGGATTTAATATCATCCTCGGATTTGTAGTTTGACGTACAAATAATAATCGACTTAAATAGTTCCAGTCGATAGTTCTGATCCTCATAAATTCCTTCGTCAAAAAGCTGGTAGAAAGCACTATGGAAAACAGAATAAGCTTTATCAAATTCATCCAAAAGTATTACATTTGATTCACGATCTAATAATTCTTTTGCAAAACTCGGTTCATAATGGGCACCACCAAAAAGGTATGTGGCAAATTGATTATTTTGAAACATTGAGAACTGTTTTCGGAATAGATTTTCCCCTAAGATATTAGCAATATATTGTGCGGATTCAGTTTTTCCTAATCCAGTATCCCCATAGAAAAGCACGACTGTAGGTTTTGTTTGCCCACCAGAGGCAAGAGGAAAGAGTGCTTGAAGCAACTTTGTGCAGACTGCATCTTGTCCCTTTATCCGCTTATTGTAGCTTCGATGAAGTTCTATAAGATTGTCTTTGGTGAGAGTTTTATATTTTTGTGCTATTGTCTTCGTTTGAGGATATAGGTTTGCAATCTGGGTACTAATGGACAGCGGGGGATTATGTAAATACAAATTTTCAACATCCATCTTTGCAAGGAAGTTGGCAAAATTCAGTATTACATGTTCTCGAACACCAGCATATTCATTAGAACCTACCACAAAATTCTTTACGTTAGGTTTTTTCTTTTCGGGTGCTGGTTTATCAGGAAGTTCAATGGTAAAACTTCGTCCATCCGTATCAAGTTCCATAACCATATCTGTTAAACTACGACAATCCGAATCGGGCTTTATTTTTTCAAATTCGGAACGTGAGCCGTAAAAGATAGTTACACTATTCATGCTTCCACCCCAGCAAGGACAACATCATAAACGGTTAGGGCGCTTGAGCTAGTTTCAGATTCTGCACCGAGTACCTCTTCGGCAGAAGGAGCCCTCTTTGCAAAATCGAATTCCATCGACATGTCAAGTTTTGAAATATCACACAAGCCAACTTTGACTGCGTAATATGAAAGCCTCATTTTTGTTAAATCAGAAAGATTATAATTGTTACGAAATGCCTTTGCGTTCAGCCGAAGAATGGTTTTAGCTGGCTTCTCACTGCATAGTAACATTTCATAATAGCCACGAGCGCCATCTAACGCATCATTCAACTTTTCTAAATCTATTGGCATATTTTCTTTTGGCACAATAATGGTATATGGACTATACATTTTATACAAAGAAATGGAGTTGGGCGGTGCATAGACCACATCCGTAAAATGTGAGATGTTTTTGTCTTTGTGTGCAATAGTAATGTAATCAGTTAGTAAAGTGTTTGTCAGCTTAGTTTCAATAGCGCGCTTGGCTTCTCGATCATATTCGCCGGACATTTTACCCGATACAGAAGCTTTCAACCATGAGAACAAATTGAATCCGCTACCCATTTCAGCATCAATTTCTGCAATAATTTTAGCAATTCGTTCCTTATCTTCTGCCGTACTCCAATCAAATCGTCCACCATTAACTACATCAATGTAGTCCCGAGCTGACTGCTCATCAAAATAAACCGTTTTTATCATCTTGAAAGTTTTCTTTGCCATTCTGAACACCTCTAGCCTTAGAACCCCAAATTTTGTCATTTGATAGATCAGCCATGTCATATAGCTGGATTAATGGCCAATATTTTTCCACACAAATTATTATAGGCGAAAAAGCTGGAAAAATCAACATTTTGCCATATCTATGCCAACTAATTATTTATACGTCTACAGACTTATTGTTCTTGTTAATGCCTTGGTAGAATTGAAACCCTAATTTTCCCCTGATCTTTCCTCCTTTTAGCATATTCTACTAGTTCACGCGCATTACTGGCCGGATGCCACACATAAGCAATCAGAAAGTCGCTGTGATCTACCATGTAGCGGTTGGCCCGGACGATAGCTGCACGTTTTGGAACGGTTTCCATCCCAGGTGGATAGAATGTAGCATCATAGCCTGATGGCGTCGGTATCGGCTGGTCATAGGGATGATGGGGGAGCAACAAAGTGAGCGTCACTTCCGGGTGGCGCTTTTTTGCTGCTTTGACACAACGTGCCGCCATGCTGTCGAAGCGGCCGTACCGCCCTACAACGAAATCCATCACGTTGAACTCTGTAATATGTCGTTCTACTTCAGCGTCAAGAATCGGCAGCAGACTGTCAGGGGCCTCGCGGTGCCCAATGAAGAAGCACGTTTTTCTTTCCATAGATATTCCTCCCGACCAGTATAGGCATTATTGCCTATAACGCTTTTATCTCATTATAGGCAATAATGAAGATAAGTCAACTAGGAAGGAGGCCGGACGGCGTGATCTCATATGCACCGCTGTGGGAAACAATGAAAAGGCGCAATGCAACCACATACACGCTTCAAGTAAAAGGCGGCATTAGCAGCTCAACGATCCGCCGTCTAAAGGCTGGTGAATCTGTATCCACGAATACCCTGGAGGCTCTTTGCAAAATATTGGAATGTGAGCTCCAGGATATTGTAGAATACTTGCCAGATTAGAAATTACTGTTGGATATTATCGTTCCTGATCCCGCCCATTTGTATAGCGCTGCTTGTCAGTTTGCGCAACTGACTGCCGAAGATTCTCCCGGACAGATATTGGGTCCACCACCTCATCCAGCAAGTCAGCAATATCTTTCCGGCTCTGAATCAGCAGGCGGGAATCAATTTTCTTTCGATAAGTAGCTTGGAGATGCCGCTCCATCTCGCGTTCCTTGTCGGGTCGAATTACCTGACGGGCAGTTTTCAGTTCCGTGGTGTCCATATCCGTCGCCTGTTGGCGCAGCTCAGCGTACTGTGCCAATGCCTCACCCAGTTCAGCAGCATATTTGTCCTCCTGCTGGTCCAATGTTTCCAATACGGATTCCATGGAGGCAATACGTTGCTTAACCACCGCCATACCATGGTCGTCCGCACAGTTAAACTGGTTGAGTAACAAAGACTTTTCACTTTTCAATTCTTCAATTTCTTCCGTCAAACCGGCAATTTTCTGTGCCAATTCCCGGTGTCGGAATACCTGGAGTGCTGGCACGTCCTTCTTTTCCTCCAGTAAAGCTCGGCGCTCCCTAATCTTTACCTTAAGCTGCTTGACCATATTTTCATACCGCCTAATATCTGGCTGGATATCTTGGAGCGTATGGTTGATTCGTGTTTTTTCAGATTTGGTGTGTAAAAAGCGATACCGTAAGATAATCATTTTCTGGCGCACAGCTTCCATCGCCTCCGCCAGAGCTGGGACTGTATTCTTTACTGCATCCATCAATTTCTTGACCAACGATTTCAACTCCCGCAACATGGCATTGTCTGCCTTAATCTGCCGGTTTAGTTCACAGCGGTCAGATATGATACCCTTTTTCTCCAGAGCATGGGCAACTACCCCTTCGTGAATGGTAGGTTGCTCATCCAAGCCGCGCTCCGCGTGGCTGCGGTGATCGACACGCTCCTCATGCCCGGATCGTTCCAGGCAGCGGTTCACTGTGTCGGCCCATGCAGCCCGCCAGAGGACGAGCTGCTCCTCGCTGTTCCAGCAAGCGGTGATGGGATTCTGCCGCCCGTACTTGGTGCTTTTCGGATATTTGGATACTCGTTCCAACCCCTGTGCTTCAGCCGCTGAGGGCGTCATGTAGACCTTTTTCGTCCCAGCCTTATACTGATACTGCTTCTCCCAGCCCTCGCCCTGTGCTGCTTTGAACTCCGCCGCCGTAAAACCCCGTTCCTCACCATTGCGGTTGCACAAATATTCCTTCTCTGTTTTATGCTGCCATTTGCCATCCTTGGTCAAAGGCCGCACGGTCAGCATGATATGAGCGTGGGGATTGTGACCGTCCGTATCATGGATACAGACATCGGCGCACATCCCCTCTGCCACAAAATTGGCTTGGATGAAATCAGTAAGTAGGGTAATCCACTCGTCCTTGCTCAGTTCAACCGGTAACGCCACTACAAATTCACGAGCGAGACGGCTGTCCTTTGTTTTCTCTGCGTCCTCCACGGCGTTCCAAAGGACTTCACGATCTCCCCACTCTGCTGGTGCCATGTCCGGCAGAAAGATCTGCTGCCAGGCAAGCCCCTGCTTCCGAGTATAGTCATGCTGTACTCCGTCATAATCGTTGAAAATCCGGGAACAACTCATATAGGCCGCTGCCGCGACGGCGGAACGGCCTGTCCCTCGACTGATAACTTTTGCCTCCAAATGATAAATTGCCAGTTTTTATTACCCCCGTCTTTCGTCTCCCGTCCCTCGTCCAACGTCCCCCGTAAACAGTGAAAAGCTGCCAGTGGCAGGTTTTCACTGGCGTATGGAGCAGGGCGGCGCACCGGCCTGTTCTATGCGCACCGGGAATGACAGCAGTCATTCCCGGCAGGCCCCCGCAGGGGCCGCATCCCCCTCGGAGAGCGCACGACTGCCGAAGGCAGTACCACCGCCCGCTTGCGGGTGGTGAGTAAGTGCGCCCTTCGGGCCGGGAAAAGCGGAGCGCCCCGGCGAACCGGGACGCTCCTGCTTTGCGTACTCAATTTGTAAGTTCGTGCAGATATGTTTCCAACTCGTTTAAGCTCATGCTTACCGTCTGCGGCAGAGCCTTTTCCAAAACAGCCCCCTCCTGGATTAGCCGCCTTGTTCGGGCTTTGCGCTGCTTCACCCGGTCACGGGCTTGAACTTCTTCCAAACGGTGTC
>ERZ808054.1334-NODE-1334-length-14502-cov-4.862946_pt1 | contig 14502 bp, 14 predicted proteins | sample MGYA00380201_ERZ808054 | MGnify/ENA primary metagenome ERZ808054 (study PRJEB31490, sample SAMN06133419) | mouse gut metagenome | isolation source: Z5_2 | host: mice | place: China: Chengdu | collected 2015-05 ... | reverse complement strand
ATATGAACTTTATGAGGAAGAGACCATTCAAAGCGAGGAAACCGTCGAGCGGTTAAAAAAAGACTGGCTGTCCCTGAACTGGGTACATGAAAATGAACTTTTTGACAGGATCACCTTTGACCTGAAAAACAGCAGGCTGAAAACCTCTACCCTCTATCACCTGCTGCTCGCGCTGGAATCCGTCTGGAACTGTGCCTACTCAGAGCTTACGGGGGAAACGATCTCCCTTCCCCCGCTTTTTCACAACTGGCAGGAAGTGGAGGACTGGCTGATCCAGGTATACCAAAAAACCGATTTTTTCCAGTCACAGGGAAAGTACTCCGCCAACGTTATCCGCAGTATCCTGAATGTAAAGAGCCATGTCGACGCACACTACAGCGAGACCATGGATACCACCGAAGCCGCCCGCAGCGCGCAGATGAGCTACGGATATTTCAGCCGCTGCTTTCACGATATCGTGGGCGTATCCTTCATTGATTACTGCACCCAGGTACGCATGGAACACGCAAAGCAGCAGCTTGAAAACACGGATAAATCCATTCAGGAGATCGCTTTCAGCGTCGGATATAACGATGAAAAATATTTCAGCCGCACCTTTAAAAAGCTGACCGGACTCATTCCCAGCGATTACCGGAAGGGATACAGGTAGGGAACTGTTGATAATTTTGTTGGCTTGTATATAATGGCAACATATAATATAAGGAGCTGTAAAGAAATAACATTGCAATATTGCGCTGAATATGTCTTCGAGTATGAACCATGAAAGCCTAAGACACACAGTTTTAAGAATATTTAAATTAAAATCTGTTGATAAGCCAATACTAAATACCGTATAATAAAGAAAATAGTCGAAGGGAAGTGATACTATGGCACCTGCAGCACAGGCAATTAGAAACCAGGAAATCCTAAGAACTGAATATTCCGAAAAAGCAGCCATAGGCGCATTATATGATGAACTCTCCAAGGGAATAGAAAGCCTGAAAAAAGGCGATGTATATACGATTGATGAGGCATGGGAGGAAATTGACAAAATATAATGCCGGATAAACCAAAGAAACATAAAATCGTAATATCCAAAGATGCTCTCTTGGATATTAAATCAACAAAAAAATATATTCTCGACACCTTCAAATATCGGGAATATGCGGAAAACTTTTCAAGGAAGATAAAGAAGGCGATCAAGGCATTGGATTCCTTCCCCAAAGGTTATGAAGCTACGGGATATGTGATTGAAGGATTAAGCGTCTATTTCAAGCCATACAGTACATATTTAATTTTCTTTGTTGTGGAGGATTCCAACATTACGGTAATCCGAGTCTTGAAAGACCGCATGTATTGGCAATCTATTATCAAAAAGATGCAGAAAATCAATAGATAAATTTACTTCAATCCTCCCGGTTCGGTGAGGCAATGCGGTGGCATTGTTGACTGACGACAACGCAGGACTGGTGCAAATAGCAGGTGCTGTACTAAGTGACAGTGAAAAGAAAATGAAGTGAAAGATCGAATGTGACAGTCGGAAAACGATCGATAGGAGAGGGTGAAAAAATGCAGGTTGATTTGTCCAATGGTTCGCTGCAGAACAGAATTTTTTCGGGAACAGGAAGTATAGGCGGCATCTCGCTGCCGGATTTTAAGGATCCATATGTTTTTTCCAGACAGAAGAGCGGTGTCAGCGATGAAGCGTATCGGGAGCGGATCAGGGAACAAGCCTATCAGGATTTTGCCAAGGGGCAGTTCCAGAACAGATCCGAGGGATTTAACAGGCTGATGAAAAGTTACACATCGGAGGTGTCGCCGGACAGAAAGGGGATCATCTCTTCCGGGTTGAAGGCTGTTTCGAGGAGCAGGCAGAATGTGTGGAAGCCGATCGATTTTGTGGCAACGCTGCTGGAAGGGAAAGTGAAATATCAGAAACTGCCGTCAGGCAATAACGAGTACGTAGAATTTTACGATAAGAACGGGGAGATGGTGGCGACTTATTCGAATAACGGGTGGACGATGTACACCACCAGCGCGGAGGCTTCGAGACAGACGCAAATGTGTGCGATCTATAACGAAGCCTGGGGAAATGCCAAGAGAGGGATTCCGCTGGCAGTCGAAGGGGCGGTCGATGCGGAAGATACGCAGATACATTTTGACGCCAAGGCATGACAGCGATCCCGACCACATGGGGATCGCTGTGAGTGCTACTGTGTTTTCACGTCATGGCTTTTGATGTGCCATACGCTCAACAGGAAAAACAGAACGACAAAAAACACAGAACAGCCGACAAACGCTGCCAGATCCACGGAAAGATCGGGATTGTTGGCGCGCATTCCCATGCTCATGAGGGAGTAGGGAACGAGATAGCAGTGATCGGATGCGACGGCAGCCAGCCCGATAAATCCGCCAAGGAGCCCGATGCCGATGGGGATCGCGAAACTTCTGATCACGAGGGACAGGAAGCACTGTGCTGCACATACGGCTGTGCCGCCGAGGACGCCGCAGGCGATCCACTCTGCGAGCTCTCCGGGAATGGGGGCTGTGAGTCCGACATGCAGCCCGCACAGGATATAGAGGAAGCACAGCCAGACCAGTGTGATAAGCGTGACGGCAGAGCACACTGCGATCTTGCTGAACACAAGCCGCCACGCCGGGAGGCTGACCAGCACCATGTTCCAGTTCGAGCCGCTGTGTTCGAGCCGCCACAGATAACTTGCGTAGACACCGATGAGCGGCGGCATGAAAAAGTAGCAGAAAAACAGGGAGTGCTGTGTCCAGAGAGAATACCATGTACTTTTCAAGTACGCAAGGTTATTCTGGTAGTTTGCGGTTCCGATCAACGCGGAGATCAGCGGCAGGATGAGAAAGGCGATCCATACCGGTGCGCGTCTGATCTTGATCAGCTCGACAGGCGTGCGGGGGATCCTGATGTGCTTGCGGGACAGAGGAGTGTTTGCGGGGACTGCAACATCTGCACTGCCATGTCGTTTCAGACGAAAATGATAGCCGTCTGTGTCCATATTCTGAAAGAGAAACCAGCCGCCCGTCATCAGCAGGAAAAACCACCCTGCGATAAAAAAGAGTACTCCGTTATCCGGGTTCATGTAATGAAATCCATCGACGCGGTTGCCCGCAGCGTCCATAGCGACAAACATGGATGCGCCGAAGTGCCCCCAGGGGACAAGATTTCTGAGTGTGCGCCACTGCGGTACATACATCAGGAAAAGCCCTGCCATGCTGCCGCACAGACCGGTGCACAGTGCGACCGCCTGGTTGGAAAAGATCAGGGAGATGATCATCTGCAGCAGATAAAGATTGAAGGATATCGCCAAGGTCTGCACAAAAAACAGCCCGTAAGCCCATAGATCCGGATCTCCCTTGAACCCGATGACATAGCCCATGGCCAGAAATCCAGCCATTTCAAAGAAGGAAAAGATGAGGACCGCGAAGAATCCGTACAGCACTTTTGCGATGTAGATATCGAACCGGCTCTGCAGTGTCTCAAGCATTTTCCAGGTATTTCCTCTGTGTTCCAGATCGATGACCCTGCTCGCGAGGACAGCGATGGCAGTGGGGATCAGGATCGCGTTTAAGAGCGGCGCGTTAAACAGCGCCACCAGCCAGCCGTATTCAAGAAAGCGCTCATCGTTCATGCTGTACCCTGCCCACGCTGTGATGATCAGCAAAAGCGTCACGGGTATGAGCCAGATGCCGCGCCGTTTTGTCTTTTGCAATTCCAGAGAAAGCTCATAGATCATAGACTCTCACCGCCTCCCGTCATGTTGAGGAACGCGTCTTCCAGACTTTCGCCCCTGGTTTCAAGCGCTGCCAGTGAATCCTGAAAAATGAGTTCGCCGTGATTGATGATGCCAACCATGTCCGCCATCTGTTCTATCTCGCCCAGCAGATGACTCGACACGATGACAGTCATCTGGCGAATGATCGGCAGTTCGCGGATAAATTCACGGATTTCCTGGATCCCCGCCGGATCGAGACCGTTTGTCGGCTCGTCGAGTATCAGCACGCGCGGACTTCCGAGCAGTGCCATGGCGATGCCGAGACGCTGCTTCATGCCGAGGGAGTACTGCCGGACTTTTTTGTCCCGCTGTTCATACAGGCGCACCGTCTGGAGGACATGCGTGATCTCGCTGGCGGGCGTCTTTTTCAGCTTTGCGGTGATCTGGAGATTTTCCAGTCCGGTGAGATGCCCGTAAAAGCTCGGGCTCTCGATCAGGCTTCCCGTATGCCTCAGTATGGAAAGCCTGTTTGCTGGCGTCATTTTCTGACCGAAGAAAGTGATCGTGCCCGCAGTCGGTTTCAGCAGTCCGAGCAGCAGTTTCAGCGTGGTGGTCTTGCCGGCGCCGTTCGGACCCAAAAATCCGTAGACACAGCCCTCCGGGACGCGCAGGTCGATGTGGTCCACCCGCATCTGGCTGCCGGTGCTTTTGGTCAGACCATTGGTTTCGATGATGTTTGCGTTCATATAAGTTCCTCCTTGTTCATGCCGCGCCGCTGCACAGAAAATATGTCTCGAAAACGGTGTGTCGGCGGCGCGGTTGTTTTGTCTGTGAGATAAAGGATAGGAGGATTACTTTAAGGGAGTATGATGTTTACCTTATATTTACTTTAAATTTGGGCAGTTTTCCGACAGGCTCGAGCAGGCTGTATCTAATGCCTTAACTGGAACTTTACACGACAAGTGGTGTGATATAGAACAAGCTGGCAAATTTGGAATTTGTCAGCTTGTTTTCTGCGAAATCGTGAATAAACGGTTTGAACCGTACAGTTCTCAGATGATAAAGCGTGATTAGGCGCGCGTTTTTCTTTCGGCAATTTCCTTTCGCATCTTGGGGAGATCTTTCTCAATGGTGAACAGATAACCGGCAACACCGAGGATAATAAGTGCGACGATAGGACCGAACTTAAAAAAGCCGTCGATGCCAGCGATAGTAGCTTCGGATTGCACTTCTTTTAAACCGTCATAGCCGACTGCGGTAAGGAAAATGCCCAACAGGGAGGTGAGCAGACCCTGGCCGATTTTTTGCCCGACAGAATTGGCAGCAAAAAGCACGCTTTGCACACGTGTTCCCAGTTTCCATTCACCGTAATCCACACAGTCGCCGATCATGGCGCCAGCCAGTCCCATTGGGAATCCCATACCGATCCCTTTGATAAGGCCGGTAGCCAGAAACCAGGTTACATTGTCGGACGGACCAACAATGAAGAGGATTTGACCGACAAGAATAAGTACAGTGCCGAAAACAACCATGGCTCGCTTGCTGATTTTGCCTAACAGAGAAGGCACAACCATCATCAAAAGCACACCGGGAACATTGCTGACCGCAACAAAAGAACCCATCAGCCCCAAATTACCCATCACATCCTTTAAATAGTAAACGGAAACGGAGAGGTTGAAGATCAGAAGGATATTGGCGCAGATCCCGATTATCAGTGTATAGATCCAATATTTATTTCTGAATGCGAGGGCGGCGCCTTTGAGTACGTTCTCAGCAGGCTTGTCATTTTCCACACGTTCTTTGACGAAGAAAGCATTCAGGAGAAGGAACACTGTACCGATCGCGCCAAAAAGGAGCGTAGCTTTTACCCACGCACTCTGACTGTTCATGCCGCCGAAGTACTCGACGATGGGCATGATCTTGCTGGCAACGACTACCTGCATGGCTGCTGCGAACAGCATGGAATAAGCCAGCATCTGGGAGCGGTCAGTAGGATCATCTGCAGCGTAGGAGGGAAGGGATGCTGTAGCTGCGCCGACAATGGTATACATAATAGTGTTGAAAAGATTATAAGTAACAAAGATGAAAGCCAGCTGAAGTGCGGGTATGGTGTCCGGGACCAAAAATGTCAGTACAACGCTGGCCATCATGGGCAGGCTCCACCTGAGAAGAATAGGAATACAATGACCATATTTGCTCTTGTGTGTGTCAATATACTGGCCTGCGATCAAGTCGGAAAATCCGTCAAAAATTTTGCAGAATAGAATGACGGTGCCAACGCTTGCAGGATTGATGCCTTTTACATCTGTGTAAAAAAGAATGATGTAACTGGCAAAAAGCGTATACATGGCATTCAGACCGATTTGGCTGGAACCATATATCAGCTTTTCAAGTAAATTGGGTTTTTCATTTTTCTGAAACATACTTTTCTCCTTTCGTTTTTTCAGTGAATTGGTTGTCGTTTCGAGCAGATGTATTAAAATAATTTAAAATCTCCCTCATTATTTTAGTAAAAATGCTCGATATAGTTTGATGAATTGATGATAAACTTTTTTATTAAACAAGTCAACAAGTTTATCAGAAAGGGGTCTATCTTTGGCTTATTACACAAAACCGGTCATGACATTTTGTGCGTTTTGCTTAGGAACTGTAGGAAAATATCCTGCGCAAGTTGCATCGGTTATTTTTCTACAGTTCCTTACCATCGCTGCGGCTGAACGAAACGGGTTGCTTGCGAAAGCTGTCAGGTTATGCTAAAATGAAGAAAACAAAAAATGTATCTGAGTACATGTGAATGTCTGTTATAGCATAAGGGCAAAATGATGCCGCTGCTTTATCTGGAACTATGTTTGAAGAAATAATAAAAAGGAGTACAGTATGGCTACGATTAAAGACATTGCCAATGAAGTAGGAATTTCCAAGGCGGCAGTTTCCCGTATATTAAACCATAAAGGTTCGTTTAGCCCTGAAACGATCGCAAAGGTGCAGCGTGTGGCTAACCGGCTGAATTACACTACTTTGACAGCGCTGCATCAGGAGGAGCCGGTTTCGAATAAAATAATCGCAGCAATCTTTCCGGCGGTGGAGCTGCCTTATTTTGGACTGGTGGCGTCGCACCTGGAAAAGGTGGCATATGATTACGGGTATTATCTGATGCTTTGCGGCTCTCTCTTTGACCGGCAAAAGGAAGAGGATGTATATAAGAGTCTTAACGAAAAGAAAATAGATGGCGTCATTCTTGGCAGTTATACAAAAGATCCTACAATGTTGGCGGAGCAAAGTTTTCCGGTAGTCACGTTTGGCTATAAGCTGGCAGATAATATTCCTACCGTGCGTACAGACAACTATGCGGTGGGCAGGATTGCTGCCCGCCACCTGTTCAGCAAGGGATGCAGAAAAATGCTTTATATTACCAGTTTTCAAGAGGAGCTGGACAGGGATATGCGGTTCAGGGGATTCGAGGACGGGTTGATGGAACATGGAATTGAGCCATGGATTTATCATGTGAATGTGGAAATGCAGCTTGTTAATGATTTTTCTGAAGTTATTACCCGGATGATGATGGAACATCCAGACGCAGATGGCGTTTTTGCAGAAACGGATGCGCTGGGTATGAGTTGCCTCCAGGTGCTTCTGGGATTAGGGTATGAAATACCGAAGGATATCAAGGTGATCGGCTATGGAAATCCTTTTTTTTCTGCTTTTTCCAATCCCAAGCTCACCATTGTAAGGGAGGACACGAAAGAGCTCGCTTATCAGTCAATATCATTGTTGGTGGATATGATCGAGAACGAGGAAAAGAAAGAAGTCCTGCGTACAAAAGAAATCGTAATTCCGGTGGCGCTGGATGAGAGGAAGACAACGTAAACGAGTCAAAAAAGAAAATGTAAAGAAAAACCGCACTTCTTTAGATACGTGTGTTCTAAGAAGTGTGTTTTTTTGTGCATATAGATACCATTAATACTGTATACAAAGTCCTATACTGTCAATAAGTACATTGAAATTTTAAAATTTTTAATAGAAGCATATAAAATTAACAATAAACATGTTGACTTAATAAATAAAATAGTTTACTATGATGATATCACATTTGAAGTTGCAGCGAGGGAATCGTCATAAACGGAAATATGGGCTCGGCATGGCGCAGATCGGCAGTATGGTGATTGCGGGCAGTCATGCAGTGCTCCGGATGAAAAAGCTGACTTGCAAAACATAATGAATCATTTTGAAATGGAGGAAAGAATTATGTGTCCTATCAGTGTTCCCAGTGAAATAGAGAAGAAAGTTTTGGATGAAATATATTCAAAAAAGAAACAGTGGACTGTACAGCAGGTGATTGACAAAATTCTGGATGATATGTGCGGCGGTTCAAAATTTGAAACAACCTGCGACATCATTACAGTAGGAAGCCCTGACAATGTGGTTACAGGCGTGGCGACTACTTTTATGGCTACGTTTGATGTGATTCAGGAAGCTGTTAGTCAGGGTAAAAATTTTATTATTACCCATGAGCCTACCTGGTTTACGGGTGTTGACAAGACAGACTGGTGCAAGGAGGACAGTGTCTATATTGCCAAGCGCAAGTATCTTGAAGAACATAATATCACGGTATGGCGTCTCCACGACCATATGCACATGGGGTCCTCTACAGATTATATATATGAAGGATTGCTGCAGGAACTTGGCTGGAAGCAGTATCTGCAGCCGGACGAGAAATTCCCATGGGTGTATGTGATTCCTGAAACCACCATCGGCGAGCTGGCATCACTGGTCAAGGACAGGCTGGAGATGAAAACAGTTCAGATCATCGGTGATGCAAATATGAAAGTCCGCCGGATAGGCATTCTGGTTGGCGGCGGCAGCCTGGGATTTGGCGTGGAGGAGATGCCGATGCAGGTTATGGAACGAAATAAACTGGACTTGTTGATCGTTGGAGATATCACGGAGTGGACCATCTGCGCATATATCAATGATGCCTATCAGATGGGGATGAATCGGGGAATGCTGACCCTGGGGCATGAGCGCAGTGAAGAGGCTGGAATGAAGTATCTGGCGGCATGGATGCAGGAACGTTTTACAGATTTTCCGATTCAGTTTATTGATGCAAAAGAACCATTTCAATATATATAAGATATATAAGGAGGCTTGAGAATATGGCGGTAGTTGATGTGGAGTTTGTTTCATATGCGCTGAAACGGCAGGTTCGTTTTAAAGCGTTGATTCCAACAGACAATTCATTCCGACCGGATCTTCCGGAGACAGAGTTCCAGACAAATCCTGCACGCACATTATATCTGCTGCATGGCTATACGGGATGCAGTGATGATTTTTTGTATAATTCTTCGATATTTCAATTGGCGATCCAGCATAAAATGGCAGTGATTATGCCAAACGGCGAGAATGCATTTTATCTGGAAGATCGGGAGAAGAATGAGGATTACAGCAAGTTTGTCGGTAAAGAGCTGGTGGATTTTACCCGCAGTATGTTCCGCTTGTCGCAAAAAAGGGAAGATACCTTTATCGGCGGCATGTCTATGGGTGGATATGGTGCATTGATCAGTGCACTGCGATATCCACGAACTTTTTCAAAAGCGGTTTCACTGTCCGGGGCGTATGTGGAACTGGAATTTGCAGATCAGAAGCGGTACATTCCGGATTTTAATTCAGACGAGGCATATCAGAAAAAGGTTTTTGGCGATGTGGAAACAATGCGTCAGCGCAATGTGGATCCGCGTTTTTGTATGGAAGAAATCAGGCGCCGGGGAGAACCTGTACCGGAAATATATTTTGCCTGTGGTGAACAGGATTTCATGATCAGCCAAAACCGAAAACTCCATTGCTATATGGAAGACAATGATATTCCGCATGTATATTATGAAGGCGAAGGCATGCATGATTGGGCTTACTGGAATTTGCATTTGGTTCAGGCAATGGACTGGCTGAATCGGTAGAGAAACTGTGGACGGTTGTTTGTTTTAGGAGAAGAACTATGAAGTGGGTAAGTGCATTTAATTATTTGCCGGTAAATTACGGTGTTCAGCTGGCAAGGGTTGCCGATCAGACACAACGCATTACATTTGATAATAATTTGTGCGGGGAAAAGGTGCGTGTCCGTTTATCGAACTGCTGGTCCAGATCGCCGCTGACTATATGCAGTATGTCCGTGGGTATTGTGGAGGGCAGCAGGGTAACTTCGGTCAGACAGGTCACGAAGGATCAAAGTAAGGTTATTACACTGGCGCCTGGACAGGAAAGCTGGAGTGATGAGATAACGCTGACTGTCAAAGCCGGAGACCGTATAGCCATCAGCACCTATGTGGATGAGATGCAGTCTGTTGAGAGTGTCTGTGCTTTTTGGTCATCAACAGGACCGTCTGTATGTCTGAGTTCCTCCGGGGACTACACGAATGGCGACGACTTTGAAGGTCAGCCCGCTGAAACGGTTTATTCCGTGATCGCGGATGATGTAAATAAGGGATATTTCTTCTACGGCGTTTCGGGACTGCAGGTGTATACAGATGATGGCGTGAGGACGATAGCGATGTTTGGTGATTCCATTACGCATATGTCCTATGTGTCCAATGCGCTTGCAAAGCGTTTGTGCGCGGCATATCCGGGCAAGGCGGCTTTGATAAACCGGGGCATCGGCGGGAACAGGCTGCTGCATGATGCCACGAAGGTAACGTTTCTCCCTTCTGATGGCGCCTGTTTTGGCAGAGCCGGAATGATGCGTTTTGAGCAGGACGTATTTGGTGAAGAAACGGTGGATGCTGTTTTGGTTTTGGAGGGAATTAATGACATCATGCATCCGATTCAGTTTGACTATCCAAAAGAGTGCATCACTGCGGAGGAATTGATCTGTGGTTATCGTTATCTTATAGCTGTTGCCCACAAGCATGGCGCGAAGATATTTGGGGCTACCATTACACCCTGTGGGCATAAGATGTACCCCGAGCATTGGCTGCCGAAATTCGAAGCAGTGCGCAGGCAGGTTAACGACCGGATTCGGAGCGGCATAGGCTTTGATGGCTGGTTTGACTATGATGCCGCGGTTCGAAATGATGACATGCCTGGCTATATGCGGGATGATTGCCACATTGATGATGGCCTGCACCCGAATGATCTTGGCGGCGCCATGATGGCTGGACAGGTTGATCTGGAAGCGATCATGGGATCAGGAGGGGCAGATATATAAGATTGGTGCTGGTGAGACAATTATCATAAGTTAGGCGGAGGATATAAAATGGCAATTATGAGAGTTACATTTGCATCGGAGGTATTATCCCGGTACATTGACCTGAATGTGATCGTCCCGATGGAAACACCGGGATTGCCAGGCACAGAGACAACAGAAAAAACGAGGCGACAGAAGTTTAGGACGCTGTATCTGCTGCATGGATATGGCGGAAATCAGGATGACTGGCTGACCTGCTCGCATATTCGCACACTGGCTGACGAGTATGGTATTGCTGTTGTTTTGCCTGCCGGTGAGAACAGTTTTTATGTGGATGGACAGTCTGTGGGCACTCGGTGGGGTGAAATGGCAGGGAGGGAACTGGTAGCATTTACCCGTCAGATGTTTCCGCTTTCAGATAAACGGGAAGATACCTTTATCGGCGGCTTATCAATGGGCGGTTTTGGCGCTCTTCGGCTGGGAAGCCGCTACCATGAAACATTCAGCAGGATATTTTGTTTGTCCGGCGCATTTGTTATCGATGATATTGCGGGTATCAAAGAGGGGTATTCGGATGGTATAGGCGATTACGATTGTTACCATCACATCTTTGGCGATCTGGAACAGCTAAAGGAGAGCCCCAAAGATCCTGTCTGGTGTGTAAAGCGGGCCATAGAGGCGGGGAACATTCCGCAGGTATATATGGCATGCGGAAGCGAGGACTTTCTTCTGGAAAAAAACCGTGAGATGAAAAAGAAACTGGAAACGCTCAGCGTTCAATTAGATTATGTGGAAACGCCAGGTACTCACGACTGGGTATTCTGGAATAAACATTTAGAGCCGGCAATACGGTGGGTATTGGGCGATCGATGCGGTAAGGAACTGTAGAAAAATAAAAGTTATTTACACCCATTAATATTGGAAGCGTCACGATCAGGAATCGGTTTGCGATGGCGCCAATGTGTAGTTCCTGTCAGGAAGGCTGCATTCCGATATGAAGTGGTGCAGTCACGACAACCATTTGTCTGTGGTTATACCATTTGGGTCTGAGGTGAAGGAGATTTTTAAATATATAAAGAGAAAAGGTGTTACCAGTATTCTGATAACACCTTTTCTTAAAATCCTCCTAGCATGGTTTAAAACCATGATCTAATCATATTTTTATATTAAAGTATAAAAATTGATTTGTCAAGGGATTATATAAGTTTATGCCATATTAGATAGATTTATGCTGATTTTCAAAAATATAAAACTTTTTGATAGCTTCATTGATTTCGTTTCTTTTGTTATTGTCAATAAATAGTATTTTGTTATTGTTATTTAAGATTGGACGTGTAATCCTTTTTATGTTTATCCTGCGCATATCCTCAATGCGAAGGTAACATGGGCGACCATTGATATCAATGGGAACGTTCATATAATATTTTTTGGCCTTGTCTTTGGAAGTGATGGGGATGACAATATATGAGTAGTTTTCCTCGTTTTCCCCATTACAACGTTTTTTCCAGATAAGCACAGGTCTGCTTTTATTCAGTTCTGAACCAACATTGATTCCTAGTGATGCCCAATATAAACCATTTTCATATACTGTGGTTTTTTTCTGAAATGCAGTGGTATTCAAAAGTAATTTCTGCTGTTTCCATTTAAGAAATTGATAGAGTGCCTCAAACAATAAGTATGATGTATTGCTTGAATGAACATCTGAGCAGATCTTTGCCATTATATCTTCTAAAATAAAGTGTTGTATAGTATGTAAATCCGCGTCAGAAACTCTGACAGGCGTGGATTTCAGGTACAATACACCTATAATATTTTCAGTAGTAATCTCTTTATATTCATCAAGACTGGCATATTGTTTCGTTACGGATAGCTTATATGTATTTCCTTCGTCTTTTTCTGTAAGAGGGACAATAAGAATGCGGTTTTGGGATTGCGTATCACACAAATATATACATAGAGGTTCCTGATCATTATATTTATAACGGTAAATATATCCTTTTCTTAGACCCATAATTTCTCCTTGTTAGATGGATTTGTAGCATTCTATATTAGTTTATTTGACAGTTGTTGATTAGATATTAATGTAGTTTTTTGAGAAAACTGTTTGGCTGCCTCCTGTTTGGAGAGGGGAATTTCTCTCTCTTGTTGTCTGCAGGATTATTCCTGTGGGGCGAGCGGTTCTTTTTGATATTCTGGTATTTTGGTTAATAGCTCTATTTGTTCTATTGCTCGGTCTATTTGCTCATCTGCCTTTTTCTGACCTTCTACATTTAACATAGAGTAGAATCTTGCAAAAATTTCGCCTGCTTTTGTTAGGTATCTTTCCAAATATGCAGATTTGAATTTGATTTCTTCTGGTGTTAGTTCTTCGCCACAATCTAGTTTTAGCATAAACTCATTAAAGCGGGAATCATCTAATTGTTCCCAATTTATAGCACAAGAATTAGTGTGTAATTTTAGCGAGTAGTCCTGGCAATCTTCATTTTGCTTATCGCATGATGATTGTAATGGGCGTGTAAATGGTTTTGAAGATCCCTCTTCTTCTGTTTCATAAAGTTTAAAAGACCTTGCTCTTTTCCTTTCAAGTTCTATTTGTTTGGCATCTTGCAGTTTGTCAAACTCTTTTGCGGAGCTGGCATAAGAATTAGAATGTAAATACGATATATGCTTGTATGCTTTTTGAGTAATTTGCTTTATGTCTTCTTTTTCTTGTCTGAATTGTTCTGATTTAACATACTCTGTAATTGCATCTTCTTCTTCGTATGATAAATCTTCATTGTTTTGAAATTTTTGTAAAGCAATGTCGAAAAGTCGTTGTTGACTTCCATTAACCCGAATGCTGCTGTCCAATCCCATTAATTCGTAATGAGGTATATTTAAAGCATCTGCTATTCTTCGTATGGTTTCTATCTTGGGGTTTGATCTTCCATTCTCCCATTGTCCAATCATTTGTTGAGAAACACCAATTTTTTCTCCGAGTTCTTTTTGCGATAGTCCCTTTTCTCGCCTGATTCTTTTAATATGTTTTCCAGCGGTCATCTTCATTCACCTCGTATAGTGAGAATAACATATTAATTGATTCTTAACAAGAAAAATATTGTTTCACTATTTGACACAAGTGATATCTTGTTGCATAGTAATAGATTAACAAGTAAAAACTTGTTTATGTTTTATGGTATCACAAGTAAAAACTTGTGTCAAGTATAAATTGTGGAAGTAGAACAGAATGAACATCAAGTTAGACACAAAAAGATTTATTTACACAAAACCTTGGTATTTGGGAAAAGCTGCAAAAGAACTAGCGTACTGCCTGAATATAATCCAAACAGGAGTTGAAGTAGAGGATCTGATTGAAAACAGGAAAGCGATGAAAACAGAAAATAATGGGAGGCTGTTTGTTTAAAATTACCTTAATTATCATAACAACTCTGCACTTTTTGCGAAATATCAGTTATAATAAGTGTATTACAGGTGACAAAAGACCGATGGCAAAACGGAAAGCTGTGTGACACAGGAAAAACGCAAAAGACTGCTTCGTGAAGAAGTTCTAAGTCTCACACAAGAGAATGCCCAAAGTACGGGCATTCTCCGCATTGATTTGAGATT
>ERZ808054.1331-NODE-1331-length-14543-cov-4.822895_pt1 | contig 14543 bp, 11 predicted proteins | sample MGYA00380201_ERZ808054 | MGnify/ENA primary metagenome ERZ808054 (study PRJEB31490, sample SAMN06133419) | mouse gut metagenome | isolation source: Z5_2 | host: mice | place: China: Chengdu | collected 2015-05 ... | reverse complement strand
CGGCTGGCAGGGATCAGCGCAGAGGATACCGTACTCGAGATCGGAACCGGAAAAGGACATCTGACGGAAGTATTGTGTGAACAGGCAGGGAGCGTCTGCTCGATCGAGATCGACCGGAAGCTGTACGAGAGTGCGCGGGGGAGGCTTTCGCAGTGCACCAATCTGCGGCTGGTACATGGGGATTTCTTAAAGTACAGTCTTCCGGCAAAGGGCGGCTATAAGGTTTTTGCCAACATTCCGTTCTTCATCACCACGCAGATCGTCGAAAAGCTGACGCGTGTGTCAGATCCGCCTGCGGATATCTGGCTTGTCATGGAGAAGGGAGCGGCGAAGCGGTTTATGGGGATTCCCAGGGAGACAGGAAAGTCGCTGCTGCTGAAAGTAAACTGGAATATGGAGATCGCGTACCATTTTCACAGGGAGGATTTTCACCCTGCGCCGTCGGTGGACACGGTTCTCATACATTTTTCCAAAAAGAAAGTACCGGATCTGGACAGAAAGGAATTCGGAGCATTTCAGAAGTTTGTGGAGCATTCCCTCAAATACGGACTCTGCGGCAGCAGGGGACTGCTGACCAGGAGACAGGTGTCGGCGGCACTAAAACAGGCGGGGCTGCCGCACGCGCACGAGGACGGAGTTACGCTCTATATCCAATGGCTGTGTTTATTTCGATGCTACCGGCAGTCAAGGGTGTGACTGCCGGAAAAAACGGCAGCTTTCCGGTCTGGGGCGTGGCATGGTGCGCCTGTCTGTGATCGGAGATGAGGACAGTGCAGTTGGCGGGGCGGAGTCCGGGAGCGTGGGATGCCGTGGTTTGTTTTGGCGGTTGACAGGCAAATAGAAATTGAATACAATAGTCTATAATATATTGTCTTTATGCACACGGGAACCCAGGGGAAGTGCCCGGCGCGCGAGTATGGAAACTGTTTTCTACAGTTCCTTACCCGGTTATTCGTCAAAACAAGGAGAGCACGGTGAATTACATTGTTTTTGATTTGGAGTGGAATCAGGCTGCCGATCTGAGGACACGGCGGGCGAGCAGCCTTCTGTTTGAGATCATAGAGATCGGGGCAGTCAAGCTAAATGAAAAAAGAGAACATATAGACGATTTTCATGAGTTGATCAGACCGCAGGTGTTCCGCACGATGAACCAGGTGACAGGGGATCTGATCCACCTGAAAATGGAGCAGCTTGAAGACTGCCGTTCCTTTTCTGAGGTCGCCGCTGATTTTGTCAGATGGTGCGGCAGAGATTACATTTTCTGCACATGGGGAAATCTTGACCTCACGGAGCTGCAGAAGAATATGGACTACTACAAAATGACACCGGTGTCAGAAAAGACGCTGAAATATTATGATGTCCAGAAACTGTTCAGCATCGCTTTCGAGGACAGGAAGTCGAGGCGCACGCTGCAGTATGCCGTTGACTTTCTGGGGATTGAGAAGGATGTGGCTTTTCACAGGGCGTACACGGACGCCAGTTACACGGCGGAGATCATAAAGCGGATCGGGGAGGAGAAGGTTTTTACGAACTACTCTTTCGACACCTACCACCTGCCCGGAAACAAGTCTGAGGAGATAAGGATCTGTTTCGAGGATTACTCGAAATATATTTCCAGAAAGTTCCCGGACAAGATCACTGCCATGGAAGACCGGGAAGTGATCGCCGCCCAATGCTTTATCTGCGGTGCAAGAACCAGGAAAAAAATCCCCTGGTTCACCAGCAACGGGAAACACTACTACACGGTTGTCACCTGCGCGCGCCACGGCGCGATCAAGGGAAAGATCCGGCTGCGCAGGACGGAGGACAATAAGATCTTTGTGGAGAAGACGATGAAGCAGATCAGTCCTGACATGGTGCAGGATATCATAAACAAGAAGAACCAGGTCCGCAAGAGCAGAAAAGAGCGGCGTCACAAAAAGGAAGGCTTGCATTAACGCCTTCCTCTTTTTGTGATCTGTATCGGTATCCGCCGGGAGGGGCTGCGCCACCGCGCGCGCCGTCTGGCTTCCCTTCGGGCTGCCCGGATCTCCCTTCTCCGGTTGCGGCGCCGCTTGCTGCTCTGTCCTCTCGGCGAGAAGCTGTAATTGTTGATGATCGATATGACAAACAGTATCAGGACGATCACTACGGCGGCGATCAGGATCCCTGCGATGACCTTCCTGACGTCGATGTAGATAACGTTCATCTCCGTCTGCGGTTCTGTGGATAACTCGGTAGATGTCATCATCTCGCCGGCAGTCTCCTCCTCGGGCGTGCCGGGGATGATCTCGTAGGCAGGTTCGTTGGTGCTGAAATGAAAGGCAGGGACACTTGGTTTGTAAAATACAAGGTCGCATCCGCCGACAGGGACATCGGAGTAAGTATAGTTGATCGAGGCGATGACATTTGTGTCGGACGACTGCTCTGCATAGGTCAGCGTCGAGACGGTGTCCGAGAACTCCGCGGTGTTGGGCAATATGACATAGGTGTCATTTTCTATGGAAATGAGCGGTGTCGAGTCGCCGAACAGATCATTCTCGGTGTCAAAGAAATCCATCGTGTCGATATTGTATTTGGTCTCGTTCTCCTTGATGGATACGCGCTGAAAGTTTTCGAACCCATACTGGAAAAGGGTGATCGTGTCCTCGAACTGATAGGGCGTCTCGTCCATGAAAACGACGCACACTAGCTTCATTCCGTTCTTTTCCGCAGCGGAGACGAGCGTCTGGCGCGACTGGGACACAAATCCCGTCTTGCTCCCGAGAAGATACTGGTACTCATAGGGCTTTCCCTTGAAGAGCTGGTTCTTGGAGGCGATCCACACATCCTCCTCGTCATCTGGCTTGAGCCGGAAATGATAGCTGGTGGTCGAGGACATCTTACAGAGCAGATCGTTGTTAAAAAATTCACAGCCGATCAGGGCAAGGTCGTAGGCGCTGGTGTAGTGATCCTCGGCATAGAGCCCGTTACAGTTTGTAAAATGGGAGTCTGTCCCGCCGAGCGAGGCGACCTTTTCATTCATTAGCTCCGCGAAGGCATCCACCGACTTTTCTTTGCCGAGTTTCTCAGCGACGTGCTCCCCGACGGCGCTTGCGACTTCGTTTGCCGACTGCACCAGCACGCAGTAGAGCGCCTGCTCCATCGGCATGGTATCGCCGGTATCGACACCACCGAGCCTGGAACCGTCACTTGGCACATCGTAGATGGAATCATGGGAGAATGTGATGAGCTCATCCATGGTACAATGCTGCATCGCGAGCAGGCACGTCAGGATCTTGGTCGTGCTGGCAGGGTAATTCTTCTCGTGGATATTTTTGGCATAGAGGATCGTGTGTGTGTTCATCTCCATCAGAATAGCGGATCTGGCGCCGATGGCAGGTCCCTGAGGCCAGTTAGCGATCTCGTTGGACTGGACCGGGAGCGATTTGCGCTGCTCCATCTCCGCAAGATAGTCTTCCTCCGCGTGTGCCACTGTAGTTCCCGGCAGCAGGGCATCTGTGAAAGGCAGGCTTGACACGAGCAGCGACAGGAGCACGATTTTGACCAGCGTGGCATTGGCTGGATAACGGTGAAAAACAGTGCCTGATATCCGTGACAGGACAAGGCGCAGGTATTTTGAAATCTGTTTTATACTTTTCATTTATTCAATCCCTTCATGTCAGTTAAATGTGTTGGCTAATGTGACTCAATAAGGAATCTTGATCGTTCCGAAGTATATATATATTAGATTGTACACTATTTTTGCAAAAATGTAACGCGATATAAAAATTTAATATATTACGATACCCCGCGGAGAGCGGTGCTGGGGACAAGGCGCCTGCAGAGAGCGGCAAATGCATGCAGCCTCTCCTGTGTGTGTGCATGGAATCCATCGCGGAGTACGCCCGCGCTGTCCGTGTAGGATTGCAGGAAATAAGCCTCTGCGCCGGCGATCCACTGCGAGACGGCGAGCATGTCTGCCTCGTCGTGGAGTTCTTTTACGATCGTTGTGCGAAATTCGTAAGAGATCAGATTTTGGTGCATCAGCAGCTCGATGGAATCGCTGACTGCCGCCAGGCAGGGTCTGGCATACGACGCGTCCAGACCCGTGGTGACGGCGTACTTTTCCGGGGAATTCTTGATGTCCATGGCACAGTGATCGATCAGCCCTGCCTGGATCAGGTCGCGGAGCATCTGCGGATTGGTGCCGTTAGTGTCCAGCTTTACCAGATAGCCAAGCCGCCTGATGCGCGCGATCAGATCCGGCAGATCCGGGTGCAGGGTAGGTTCGCCGCCGGAGATGCACACGCCTGTGAGGACGTGGCGCCTTTTTTCCAGAAAAGAAAAAATCTCCTCCTCCGCGAGCGGGATCAGGGATCTGCTCTTCAATACGATGTCTCTGTTGTGGCAGTAGGGACAGCGGAAATTGCACCCGCCGGTGAATACAGTCGCTGCCACATGCCCTGGATAATCTAATAAGGTTGTTTTGTTCAGACCGAGAATCAGCATGATATAACCCCCTGATAGATCAGCGATAGTCGCTGCGTTTTTATGCACACGGGCACCCGGAGGAAGCATGTCATCAAACCGATAAATCGGTTCGCTGACGGGTGCCCGGCGCGCGAGTAGTGGAGCAGGTCATTCCCCTACTCGATTGAACACGGGCACCCAGAGGAAGAATGTCATCAAACCGATAAATCGGTTCGCTGACGGGTGCCGGCGCGTAACCAGAACATAGAATTACCGGAAAGGAGAACAAAGAAATGATGACACCAGATCAACTGCGGAGATCTTACATTGATTTTATGAAAAAAAGAGGGGCAAGCCAGGTGCCCTCGGCGAGCCTGCTGCCGGAAAATGACCCTTCCACGCTGTTCACAGGCAGCGGAATGCAGCCGATGGTTCCCTATCTGCTGGGCGAGAAGCACCCGGTCGGAAATGAGATAACGGACATTCAGAAGTGTTTAAGGACAGTGGATATCGATGAAGTGGGGGACAGATCCCATCTGACTTTTTTTGAGATGTTAGGGCGCTGGGAATTCAGTGCAAATGAAAAGGATTACAAGAAAAAGCAGATCGATGCGATCTGGGACTGGCAGATCCATGAACTGGGAATCGATCCCGACAGGCTGTATGTCAGTGCGTTCAAAGGCTGTGAGGCGCTCGACATCGAGGGCGATTCGGAGACAGTACGCCTCTGGTCGGAGAAATTCCGATCGGTTGGGATCGAGCCTGTCGTGGAGGCAGAACCGTATAAATACGGAGCAACCAGAGGGGGCAGGATCTTTCTGTACGGTGAGAATGAGAACTGGTGGAGCCGGTCGGGAAGCCCGCTCGATATGCCGGTCGGGGAACCTGGCGGACCGGACAGCGAGATGTTCTATGATCTCGATCCGTCCGGGGATGTCTTTGATCACCCCGCCTCTGACAGTGAGCGGTTTCTGGAGATCGGAAACAATGTGTTCATGTGTTACAAAAAAGAGGAGACAGGTTTTGTGCGGATGAAAAATCCCAATATCGATTATGGCGGCGGACTTGAGCGGATCGCGATCGTGCTGAGCGGCGGCAGGGATATCTACAACACAGCGCTGTTTCTGAGTGCGAAACAAAAGTTAACGGAGATGAGCGGCAGAGCATATACGGATGATCCGAGGTCGTTTCGCATCATACTGGATCATGTCCGCGCGGCGTCGTTTTTGATCCACGACGGGGCGGAGCCTTCCAACAGTGATGCCGGATATGTGACGAGGAGATTGCTGAGAAGGGCGATCCGTGCAGGCAGAAAGATCGGCATACAGGGAGGTTTCGTCGGGGAGCTGGCGGAGGTCTACATCGACGAGGCGACGGCATATGAGGACTTTATAGCAAACAGGAAAAAGGTTCTCGAGGTCATAAACAAGGAGGAGAAGCTGTTTCACAGAACCCTGCAGCAGGGCGAGATCGAGATCGAGAAGCATCTCAGGAACAAGGGCAGCGTAACCGGGGCGGACGCATTTTATTTTTATGAGACGTACGGTTTTCCGATCGAGCTGACAGAGGAGTTTCTGGCGGAAAACGGATATGGGATAGAGGAGAAAGAGTCCTATGCGGAGGCGGCAGCGCATCACGCCGAGATGAGCCGGACAGCGGCGGCAGGCAGATTCAAGGGCGGTCTGGCTGACCAGTCAGCGGAGACGACGGCACTTCACACGGCGGCACATCTGCTGCTTGCAGGTCTGCGGCAGGTGCTTGGCAGCCATGTCATGCAAAAAGGAAGCAATATCACTGCTGAGAGACTGCGGTTTGACTTTAACCATGATCAGAAACTGACGTCGGGGCAATTGGCGGAAATTGAAAAATATGTGAACGATGCCATCGCATCGAAAGCGGCGGTCTCTGTGGCGGAAATACCGAAAGCGGAGGCGAGGGAGAGCGGCGTCAGCGGCAGTTTCTGGGATCAGTACCCGGATATCGTGAAGGTGTACACGATAAAGGATCACGGCGGAAGAGTCTGGAGCAGGGAGATCTGCGGCGGTCCGCATATAGAAAACACAGAATGCCTGGGGACGTTCAGGATCGTAAAGGAACAGTCGTCCTCCGCGGGAGTCCGCAGGATCAAGGCGGTCATTGAACCAACTTTATGATTGAGGGAATCCGCTTTTTGGTATATAATCATTGTAACAACAGTCATTCAGGAGAGCGGGGATAGGATGAGAAAGACAAGGCTTCCGATGGGGATCGAGGATTTCGAGGAAATACGGACATTGGATTTTTATTATGTGGACAAGACGGGACTGATCAGGGATCTGCTGCGGAATCTGGGAAAAGTCAATCTGTTTACACGTCCGAGGCGTTTTGGCAAGACGTTGAATATGAGCATGCTCAAATATTTCTTTGAGGCGGGCAGTGACCGTGCGCTTTTTGACGGATTGACCATCTCCGGCGAAAAGGAGCTGTGCGACGAGTACATGGGGAAATTCCCGGTCATTTCAATCACTTTAAAGGAAGCAGTGGGAGTGAACTTTGCCGATGCGAAGGACAAACTGCGCTCGATCATTGCGAGGGAGGCAGCCAGGTTTTCGTTTCTGGCACAGTGTGACTGTCTGACTGAGATGGAACGTCGGCAGTATGAGGCACTGGTCCATGTGAGCAGAGAGGGACTCTATACAGTGCCTGATGAGTTGATGCAGGAAAGTCTCTTTTTGCTGACACAGTTTCTGGAAAAATATTATGACCGGAAAGTGATCCTGCTGATCGATGAGTATGATGTGCCGCTTGATAAGGCGTATCGATCAGGGTACTATGATGAGATGGTTGATTTTGTCAGGGCGATGTTCGGCAAGGCATTAAAAACGAACAGCAGCCTTTATTTTGCAGTGCTCACAGGCTGTCTGCGCGTGTCGAAGGAGAGCATATTCACGGGGCTGAATAATATGAATGTGTATACAGTCAAGGATGTCCTTTACAATGAGCATTTTGGTTTTACGGACAAGGAAGTCCGGCAGATACTCGAATATTATGGGTTTATGGATCAGTATGAAGCCATAAAGGAGTGGTATGATGGATATACATTTGGGGATCTGGAAGTTTACTGTCCGTGGGATGTGATCAATTACTGCGGTGATCTGCGCGGCGGAAATGCCACAGAGCCGCGGAATTACTGGGTCAATACGAGCAGCAACGACCTGGTGCGGAAGTTTATCGACAGGGCGAAAGCTGCCACCAGAAACGAGATCGAACTTCTGATCGATGGCGGAAGCGTCAAGAAGGAGATCCATCAGGAACTGACCTACAGGGATCTGGATTCCACGATAGACAATCTATGGAGCATTCTCTTCACGACAGGGTATCTCACACAGCGCGGTGAGGATGAGAGCGGGCTTACAGAACTCGTGATTCCAAACAGGGAGATCCGTTGGATCTATGCGCGGCAGATCCGGGAATGGTTTGACGAGGAAGCGGCGAGGGACAGTCATAAACTGGCAGATTTCTGCAGGGCGTTTGTGGAAAATGATGTGGCTGCGATCGAGGAAGGTTTTACTTCATATCTGAGAAAGACCATCAGTATCCGGGATGTCAATGTGAGGAAAAGTAGGAAGGAAAATTTTTATCACGGTATCTTATTGGGGCTTTTCGCACATATGGATGACTGGCGTGTCTCATCAAACGCAGAGTCCGGCGAGGGCTACAGTGATATCAGCATCGAGGTGGAGGATAGGGATATAGGGATCATCATTGAACTAAAATACGCGGAAAATGCTGCTTTTGACGATGCCTGCGCGGAGGCGTTGCGTCAGATCCGGGATCGGGGATATGAGGAAGCACTGATCGACAACGGCATGAAGACGATATATCGGTACGGGATCGCGTGCTACAAAAAGCGCTGTAAGGTTGTGTCAGATGTTTTGCCCGGTCAAAAAGTGTGAGGTGTGTTCAATGAGTTTGAGAGTGAGAACAACGTTGTTTGCGGTAGCAAGTATTTTGGTGAGCCTTCCTGTGTATATTATTTTGCATGAAGGAGGGCATGCCCTGGTCGCCGTACTCTGTGGCGCCCGCATCACAAAATTTAGCGTTTGGGGCGCATATACGACTTATGAGGGCGGCACGTTTACCGCAGTGACATTATCGCTCACGAATATTGCGGGGATGCTGCTGCCTGTCCTTGTGGCGGTCGCATACATGTTGACTTACCGGGATAATATAAAAAGTACGCGCTATAGGATCTGTTCGTACTTATTTTTGATCGCTCCTGTCTGTTCCGTTCTTTCGTGGATCCTCGTGCCCATACTATATCTGGCTGGCAAAGCCCCCCAAAATGATGATGTCTCGAAGTTTATCCATAATTCCGGGATAAGCCCATGGGTGGTGATGCTCGGAGCGACCGTCGTATTTTGTGGCTGCGTCTTTATCGCATGGAAGAAAAGGATCATTCAAAACTACTGGGCAGTGATCAAGGGTCTGAAAGAAGATAACTGACACAATCTATCCCGGCTTTTGGCTGTGGATGTCGTGGCAGGGTACCTTGCAAAATTATTTTACGGATCTGTGGGAGGAGACTGTCTGAAGATGCACAGCCATCTGCAAAATCAGATCTGCGAGCCGGGGATTCATCTGGATTTCGACTGCATGGTCAGACAGCTTGAGTCAGACGAGGCATTGTGACAAATTATGCCATAAAAACTGCGATTTGTTCCGCATATATTTTATTTCGACAAATGGCTTCATATAATGATATTAAAATAGATTGCTGCGGCAGTTTATTGCGCCTGTAAGTTGCCAGAGAGCTCATTTTTAGGGGAGGTCTTGGCAACTTACATTTATGTATACGGGCACCCAGAGGGTATGGGAGGGATATCATTTTGTTGAGGACGATTAAAGGAAAACTGACATTCAGCGTGATCGGGATCGTGGTGGCGAGTATCCTGCTGACGACAGTGGGGATCATCGCGGTCGCGGGAAAGCGTATGATCCAGGATCAGACACAGGCGCTGCGGCTTGGTGCGGATAAGTACGCGGAGGAGATCAACACCTGGATCGAGATCGAAAAAATGATCGCAGACGGGGCGTCGTCGAGTATCGAGGCCGGGAAAAGCATCGAGACCGATACCGTGCAGTCGGTGGTGGACGCGCATGCATCGGGCAGGGAGGAGCTCTTAAATCTGTATTGCGGGACGAAGGACAGCAGATTTATCCAGTCGAACCAGGCGGCGGAGATACCGGATGGCTATGACCCTGTACAGCGCGGGTGGTATCAGCAGGCGGCACAGGAAAGAGCGGTCATCGTGACAGATCCCTACTGGGATGTGCTGACAAATCAGATGTGCGCGACGATCGCGTCACCGATCTATATCGATGGTGAGCTTGCCGGTGTCATCGGTCTGGATGTCACGCTCGGCACTGTGACGGACCTGACGGGCAGCATCGACTATGCGGAGGGCGCATACGGATTTCTGGTGGACAGCAGCGGTCAGTATGTGGCGCACAGGAACAAAAGCTATGAGCCAACAGCGGACAATGCTGTTATCGCAACAGATATCATGCCGGAGCTGGGGACATTGATCACGGGAAAGGAACAGGATGTGGTCCGGCTTACAGACTATGACGGCAGCGAGTGCTACTTTGCGGTGTCGGACATCGACGGAAGCGGATGGAAACTGGGGGTTGTCGTGCCGACGGCAAATGTCACGCAGTCTCTTGCCGCCATGATCATGATAGCCGCCGTGATCGCTTTGGTGGTCATCGCGTTTGTGGCGGTGTTCATGGCAGGGCTGATCGGAAAAATGCTTGCGCCGATCCAGATGCTCAAACAGTTTGCGTCGGGAGATTTCTCGGAGAGCATGGTCGTTGAGAAAGCGATCCCGAGGGCGTACAAAAACGAGACAGAGCAGATCCGGACGGCGACGACGGAGGTGCGCCAGCAGATCCGTGAGATCATACTGAACACAAAGAAGGACGCCGAAAATATCGGCATGATCGCGGAGGGAACCTCTGCGAAAATGACGGCACTAAATCAGGAGATCTCCGGGATCTCCGAGCTGGTCATCAGGGTGATGGTGCAGACACTGCAGGCGCGCGGGCTGACGGACAGCATCAGAAATAACGGACAGGAACTGGGAGACGCGATCGAGAAGGTCGCGAAAAAGGCAGGAGAGGCAGTGGGACAGTCCGGCAGTATCATGGAGCGCGCCAGAAAACGGCATGAGGCTTCCAGCCGGTCTGCAAAGGAGGCTGTGGCACTCTATCAGGAGACGCGTGCCGATCTTGAGCGGGCGATCGCGGACAGCAAAAGGGTACAGGAGATCGATACCCTGACAGAGGAGATCCTCTCGATCAGCTCGCAGACGAACCTCCTGGCGCTCAACGCTTCCATAGAGGCGGCGCGGGCTGGTGAGGCTGGAAAAGGGTTTTCTGTTGTCGCGGAGGAGATCAGAGAGCTTGCGGACCACTCAAGACTGGCGGTTGACCAGATCCGTAAAGTGACGGAGAGCGTGGTGCAGAACGTCGATTTTCTTTCCGAAAATTCTGAGAAGCTGCTGAACTTCATGAACGGCAAAGTGATGGAAGATTATCAGGAAATGACTGCGCTGGCACAGATGTATCAGCAGGACGCGGCATTTTATAATGACATTTCCAATGACCTGGGGGCATCGTCAGAGGAGATGAGTGCCAGCATGGCTGACATCGATGCGTCGATCACAGAGATCACGGGGCTCATCAGTGAGATAGCGGAGTTCATGGAAAAGGTGGAGCGGTCTGCGGAGAGCTCCGACAAAAATTCTGCAGCTGTCATGGAGCAGATGCAGGAACTGTTTCGCCTGAGTGCGCTCCTGAACCAGACAGTGGCATCTTTCAGGGTTTAAGTACTAGTACTCAAACCCTGAAAGATGTTATGGTGCAAAAAAAGGTCAATCTACACAAGGTAGATTGACCTTACGGAATAATTCTTATTTAGGGGTGTCAGATAGCACACATTCTGACGGGGAAAGGCTCCAATCCTCTCGCTAGTGGGAAGGATACAGCTCCTTCTAATCAATCACTATGTGCTCGCATATCCATAATCAGCTTTCCGATATTGCTGCCTAGCGAATTTTCTAAATTTACAACATTTTCACAAAATTTCTTTTCATTATCAATAGCATGATTTATATCTTTCACCAATTCCTCTGCCCTATAAGATGTTTTTTTATACCCTGGACAAAGTTTCCTTAGTTCTTGTTCTACATATCTTCTTTTTGCCGTTACTTTGGGATTTCCTAATAACTTGTCTTTATCCAGCTCAAATACCTTATCAAAATGCAACAACAGCCAGAATTCAAAACATGGGTTTGATACATATAACCCAAATCCCATTTCTTCACACTTATCAACTACATACTTATACTGATCATTTTTTGATGTAGAAACAAAACTCTCCCTATCTCTGTCAATAATTAAACAGATTTTGTCAAATCCTTCCGCATATGTGAATCCTCCTTCTTTTATAATATTTGAAATGTCTGAAATCACATGCCCCAGTTCATACTCCTCTTGTAATGTTTTTAAAATCAGACTACAGTTTTTTTCTATGTCATCAACATAGGAATCTAGTTTTTTCAAACATTTTTCTTCGCAGATTCTGCACATTGCTTTCCAAATACTCCTCGCCTGCACTTTGCTGGTCGATATTATCTTCATTTCATAAAAATAATCAATGATGCGATTCAGTAAAGTTTCAAAGGTAATAAGATTTGTTCTGTTTTCTTCTAAATTTTCAATTATACGATCTAGGATTTTTTTCGGATTACTCCATCCATCTTCACTATAACTTCTAACAATAGGAATAAGCTTAATTAATGGATTGATCTCAACAATATCACGCATAGAATCAACGGCCTCAAAGTATATAGCTTCTGTCTCGGAACCTTCATATACGAGAAAATATTTTTTTAAAGTTTTATCTGATGTGAATACTCGTGTTCGCTCTGCAAATGTTCTTTTTTCCCTCATTGCTATACCTTTCTGATCGGAAATATAGTATTGAAAACAGGAACACCGCCATAACGTCCTTCCAAATAAGCTTTATCAATTTTCTGATCAAATCTCGCATTGTATTCCTCTAAGGAATAGATATCGCTTTCTCCTGATTTTCTTTTGTTTACAAACCAAATTTCATCGCGGCGCAACAAGTCAAAATCTAATAAGCGTGATTCATGAGTTGTTACTATCAATTGAATATTTTTCTGGGCAGCGAATTCTAAAAATGTTTCGACAAATTTATAGGTCAGGCTAGGATGCAGGCATCTATCTAATTCATCTATGATATATGTCTTACCTTTTCCAGATAATAACACTTCTAATAAATCTAAAAGCCTTACTGTACCATCAGACTCTTCTGACAATTCAAATAAAATATTCTTTTTTCCATGAGAAAACTTGATCGTCCGGCAAATAACATTTTCTTCCTTATCAATATTGAGAATGAAAAAGTCTCTATTGCTCCGCATAATGACTCCTATTTCATTCACATCAACATTTTTCTTCATAGTAGCATTTTTCTTTTCGATATCAGCGAGCAGATCCTCTTGTATCCTTTTAGGTAAATGTCCTAATACCTTTTCAACAGGAACTTCTACCATTTGAAAATCCGTAATACCAGTTCCAAAAGCTGCTATAAATCTACATATCTCTTCTACATTTTCTGTTTCCGCCATGTAAGAATAATCAGAAATAGGTCTGTCTGGATAGTTGATATCTAGGTTATGCTTGATCCACAGATAAACATCTTGAAATATGGCAGCCTGTTCAAATTGCTGATATAAAGTTTTCTTATTCTGATTCATCATAGATAGCATTAATACACTGTTATCTTCCTGAATATCCTCGGCATAGACATTTAGTTTTTCTATCAACCCTTTAGTTTTTAGCGCTCCTCCAAACTCATATGTGCCTTTGATGATATCGCGGCTAAAAATCAAATTTTCTTTGTTGTCTGATGTTAGTTCTACTAACCACTCCGATGTAAATCTGCTTTGATTCAAAATTACTTCAAATCCATAAGCGTAGTATTTATCATTTAACAAGATTTCTAACTCAAAGTAGCTTTCCTTATCCCTGCACTTTAGAGCAACCTTACAATACCTATCAGTATGTCCTTCTGGTAAACCTGATACTACAATTCTTTGCATAAAATCTAATGCTTTTACCAAATTAGATTTTCCAGAAGCATTTGCTCCATAAACCGCAGCAAATTTTAGAAGTTTAATTTTAGCATCCTCATATACATGTTCTTTTTTATTTCTTACTTTTCCAGCAATCATAGAAAACTCTTCTGATTTTCCATCTTCCCTATCAGAAAAAGATAGAAAATTTTTTACATTAAAACGAATAAGCAACTTTTGTTACCTCCCCATATAGGATATGTATAATATATGTGACTTTTTCACTTTTGTCAATATATCAATCGATTATTCACAAATTAGATTTTGCCAAAAGTGATTTTTTCACTTATCATTTCTGTAGTTTCTCTCGAATGCTTTTTCTCTACCGACTATCAGAAATTCTTTAAAACCCGAATTTCCGTTTTTTTCTGCTTCGTTTTACAAAATAATTATAACATGGAGACTTGCACTGAAGATAAAAAGGAATGGATTATTTAATACGATTTTTAAGGATATAGTTATGAGGAGATTAAAAATCAACAGGGTTTAAGCAGGGGAGTGAAGTTCACTCCCCTGCCATGTAAGTGAACATTCTCTGAAAATGATAGGCAGAGCAGCAGGCGATCCGCCCAAGCTGTTCGCAATCGATCTCATCTGTCAGGTGTTCCTCGATGTAACACATACTCTCGTTGAGCCGTTTGATCCATTCCATAAAATACCTCCATGTTTTATAATGTACAAAAGTACATCTGATCATGATTATAAACCAAGTTTGTGCCGCATGTCCTCTCAATCTCTGCACAAAAAAGAGAGGCGCTGTTTATAGTGTACCACAGATTCGGATAAAATTGAGAATGATCTGAACGATCGGGAACCATTCGGGGGCGTTATTCCTCTAATAGGTGTAAACGAGTTCCAAAGAGGAAAGGAGAGGACATAATGGACAAAGAAGCATTTGCCGGCGTG
>ERZ808054.1330-NODE-1330-length-14551-cov-5.130855_pt1 | contig 14551 bp, 10 predicted proteins | sample MGYA00380201_ERZ808054 | MGnify/ENA primary metagenome ERZ808054 (study PRJEB31490, sample SAMN06133419) | mouse gut metagenome | isolation source: Z5_2 | host: mice | place: China: Chengdu | collected 2015-05 ... | reverse complement strand
GACAGCGCGAATAAGCATATATGAGGTATTATTATGAAAAGAAGGACAAGAGAGATCCTGGCATGTGTGCTCGCTGGGAGCATTCTGCTGGGCACGCCCGCATGTACAAGGGCAGCGGAGGCAGTGGTGGTACAGAGACGGACAGACTGGGAGCGGCAGGCAGCGGTATCGACAGACCCGCAGGTGGAAGTGTGCGGCGGGGAGACCGGGAGTGCGCCCAAAGACAAAACGGGAGCACTGACATCGGAGCGCATATCATCAGAAAGCGTATCAGAAAGTGCATCGGACAGCGCATCAGAAATCATGTCAGAAACAGCATCAGAAAGCGCATCGGAGAACGCATCGGAAACCATATCAGAGACCCCACCAGAGAAAATATCAGAAAACGCATCAGAAAAAACATCAGAAAGCGCATCAGAAAAAACATCAGAAAGCGCATCGGAGAAAACATCGGACAGCGCATCGGAGAAAACGTCGGAGGACGCATCGGAAATCATTTCAGAAGCCATATCAGAGGACACTCCGGAAAGTGCATCGGACAGATCAGAAACAGAACCGGGATCGATGACCGAGGAGTGCCTGGAGACGCAGGAGGAGTCGGAAAAGGACAGTGCGCAGGACGAGTGGGTGGAGCTCCCGGCAAGCCGCTTTACACCCGAGATATCCGCGGAGGGGGATCTGGATTACAGGACGTACGTGGACAGAGCGGACGAGCTGATGATCCCTGTCAGGAGATCGGAGATCGAACAGGATATCCCTTTAAAGATCAAACTGAAAGACAGCCCCCTGCACGACAGCGATTTCTATATCGAGCTGACAAAGGACGGACAGGTGCAGCAGTACGGCTATGCGGAGTGGATCCGCTATCTCGAGGGCTGCCATGGGTGGGTGAACGGCGAGACAGCGGTGAAGCTGAGCGACACAGGCAGGAACTACTTCGACTCGATACGGGTCAGAGAGCAGGGGAGCACAGCGGACAGCGGGCAGCGCACGTACACGGTCTGGGCGGAAAGGTCCGGCATAAACGCAGATACATCCAACGCGGAGAATGGCACAAGGACGTACACGCTGGGCAGGGACACGCAGAAGCCGGTTTTGACGGATCTGCGAGCGGACAACCGGTGCTATGAGCCGGCAGGGACGGGCACCGAGCAGTATTTTCCGCAGGATTTTGTGCTGAGCGGCACCTTCTGCGATGACGCCAGCGGCGTGCAGCGGATCGAGTACACCGCGGATATCCGGGCGGGGGAGGATTCTGTCTGGATAGAGGTAGAGACGGCGGACACACAGCGCGCGGAGGCGGCGTGTGCAGTTGATTTCGAGATAGCGCTCACGGACGGGTGCTATCCCGCGCTCGCGGTGCGGGCGCACGACAGGGCAGGAAACGTCAGTGACGTCAGGCGGTATGCCGGCGATGCGGGCGGATATATCAGCGTCGTGGTGGACAGCACTGCGCCCGTGCTGCAGTTTGACGTGACGGCGGATGGGCAGCCCTATAGCGGTGAGACGGACAACTGGACGAACAAGGATGTGCGGATCGAGGTCACACCCGCCAAAGACAGCTGCCCCTATGCGGGGATATACCGATATGAATATGTCTATGTGAAGATCGGCGAAACGATGGCGGATGTGTCGGAAAAATGGACAGTGCTTCCCGCACAGGACAGCTCACAGGCAGTTCTCACCGTCGCGGAGGACAGAAACGGCTATTATCTCTTCCGCGCCACATCCCGATCCGGGGTGGAGACGACAGCGGATGCGAGACAGCGGATCCTGATACAGCACCGGGCGGCAGGGATCAAACCGGTCATCGTGAGCGGAACGAATGAGGAGAAGCGCAAAAACGGTTGGTACAACAAGCAGTCCGGGACGCCGCAGATCCGTTTTGTTTTTCCGGATTATGACACGGGTGTTGTGTCGGGGGAGTATGATGCGCCCATCACCCTGCACTACGAGCTGTTCCGTAGTGATTCGGTTCCCGACATGCAGGAGCCGGAATCGTCGGCGCAGGATGCGGCTCCGGACGAGACGGACAGCGTGCCGGGAGCGGAGATCACGAAAAATAAGGCGGTGATCGGTGTCATGAGCTGCAGTGATGTGACTGTCAATGACGACGGGAGCCGGGAGTTTGCCCTGACCAGGGACGATTTGGATCGTCATGTCGTCGAGCTTGGCTCCGACGACGGATTCTACACGCTGAGGTACTGGACAACGGACAATGCCGGCAATCGGTCGAAAAAGCAGGTACATCACTACAAGGTGGACTGCCACGAGCCGACGGAGCTCACAATGGAGCTGGCGGGGAGCGCGTTTGAGGTGGGCAGGGAGCCGTCGGTCACGTACAGGCGATTTTACCGAGACACGGTATCGGGCAGCGCGGACGCACAGTACGGCATCAGCGGCAAAGGTTCCCTCACGGTCAGCAGGGTCAAAAAGATCGGCGAGTGGAAGAACATGGGGCGCGACGGCTCCGAGGATGCGGACACGTTCAGCATCACCCCGAATACGAGGTGTTTTCTTTATATCAGGGCGGAGGACGAGGCAGGGAATGTCACAGAGGGCTGGACGAACGGCATTGTGGTGGACAGCATGGCGCCGAACGAATCGCGGGGCGGGGACGGAAAAGAGCTGACGATCGCGCCTGCGGGGGCGAACGAGCACGGATTTTTCAACGCGGATATCGCCGTCGGTATCCGCGTCATGGACGCGCCGGAGGACGACAACTGTTCCGCGCTGCAGTCCGTGACAAGCGCCGTCGGAAGAGACGGGGAGGACACCATCGCAGGGCAGGAGCTCTTTTCGTTTACGAAGGAGGCGCCGACGGAGGATGAGCTCATCGCGGCGTCCGGTTTTGAGGGCACACAGCTGATCGACGCGGCGGCAAACGAGAGCAATGAGGCGTACATAGAAGTCACCGCCACCGACAGGTCGGGCAACACAAAGACATCGACGCGGCTGTTGAAGATCGACGTGACAAAGCCCGAGGTCGATATCCGCATCGACAGGAAGGATGCGCTCAATGGAAATTATTTCTGCCGGGAGAAAACGGTGACGATCTGCGTGCGCGAGCGAAACTTCGATCCCGGCGCAGTCAGCGTGGCGGTCACAAGAGACGGTGAGACGTCGGAGATGGCGCTGACGGACTGGACGAGCGACGGGATTGAACACTGCGCCGCCTTCACACTGACGGAGGACGGCGAGTACAGCATCACGGCAGGCTGTGTCGATCTGGCTGATAACGCGTCGGAAGTGGCAGTGTCGGAAACATTTGTCATCGACCGCACCGCACCGCAGATCGCGGTCGCGCTGGAGGACGGGCGTGAGGCGCAGGCAGCGGACAGGGAGTATTTCGACACAGGCGTCACGGCGGTGATCACGGTGACAGAACACAATTTCCGCGAGGAGGACGTCGCGGTATATATGACACCCGTGTCAGAAAAGAGAACGTGGAGCCATGACGGGGATATCCACACACTGCGGATAGCGTTTGAAGGGGACGGGCTTTATCAGATAGAGTGTGCCTATGCGGACATGGCTGGCAATGCGGCGGACACGGTGGTGCGGTCTTTTATCATCGATACATCCGCGCCGCAGATCCGCATTGACGGCGTTGCGGACGGCTCTGCAAACAGCGGCGCGGTCCTGCCCGTGATCTCGGTGTTTGACACCAACATAGAGCTGTCGGACATAGAGCTGACGGTGAGGACAGGCATCGGCGATCTTGTCGCGAACACGGTGGAGACGGCAGTGATCGGCGAGGGGGACAACACAGGGTATCGCCTGACGCTGACAGACATGACGCAGCAGGCGGACAATCTCTACTATCTTACCGTGTCCGCGCGAGATAAAGCGGGAAATGAGACAGAGCGCACCTGCCGCTTTTCACTGAACCGGAACGGATCGGTGTACGATCTGTCTGCGTTTGTGCGATTGATGGAAAAACAGTACAACACATATGACGAGATCCGCGATATCCAGGTCATCGAGATGAATGTCGACACGGTCGAGGACTTCGAGCTCTATGTGTCGCGCAACGGCGCGATCGGGTACGAGGCGGACTACACGAGCAGAAGGAGCGGGTCGGCAGATACCGGGTACACCTACATATACCAGATCTGTAAGGAAAATTTTGCCGAGGAGGGGATCTACCGCATCAGCCTGTATTCCAGGGACAGGGCGGGAAACGAGGTGAACAACACGACCGAGATCCACGGGGAGGAGATCGTGTTCACGATCGACAACACGGCGCCCAGGGTGGTCATTGACGGTGTTGAATCGGGGAAGGTGTACGACGTCGAGACGCAGCAGGTGCGCGTTGTCGTGACGGACAATTTCAAGCTCACGGAGGCGGAGCTGACGCTGGTGAACAAGGGGGGCGAGGTGCTTGGCAGGTGGGATTACATGGAGCTTGCGGGCGAGAGCGAAGTGCTAGAGATCACGATACCGCAGTGCGACGAGCCCCTGTCACTCCTCTACCGCGTCAGGGATGCCGCCGGAAATGAGATGCAGACGTTTCAGGGAGAGCAGACGGCGCTCGGCGATTTCCTCGTCACGACCGATCAGTTTGTGCAATTGCTCAACAGCCCGTCCCAGGCATTGCCGGGGAGCCTGCCCCTGCTGGCGCCGGGAGCTGCGTCATTGGCGCTGGCGGCAGGTCTGCTGCACAGAAAACGCAGGCGCGCGTGATGATTATAATTGAAGTCCATACTATTTCGTGCTATACTAATTGAGTGTACTGTCTGCCACATATTGGATATGGTCCAGGCAGCACACCGGACAGCCAGGCTGTCCTATACTGGATAACAGGAGATCCGTCACGCAATGCGTGACATTTCCTGGGAAAAGGGCATGGAAGATTATGAAAAAATATGTGACAACATGGGGAAATGCGGTGTCGATCGCGGACAGGAGACCGGAGAACTACGCGCGGGATCTGACACTGCGCTATCCCATACGCCCAATGTTTGACGGCGATAGATTAAAGATTACACTCGACAATTTCTGCGGTACACAACCTGTTACGATCAGTCATGTCTATGTGGCGGACAGTGCGGACTCCGGGCGCGGGATCGCTGCGGAGACGAGCACGCCGGTCACTTTTGACAACGGCAGCAGATGCGTCACCATACCGGCAGGGGAGGCGGCAGTCAGCGACGGGATCCGCTTTCCGGTCAGGCGCGGAAATGACATTAGTGTCAGTTTTTATCTGGGGGATTTTGTGCAGATGCGCTCCGCGGTGCTGATCACGGGACCGCTGTCAAAGGGATATTACGCAGTGGGGGATCACGCGCAGAGCGGGATGCTCCCGCTGGATCTGACGAGAAACACGAACTGGTTTTACTTTTTGAGTAATGTGGAAATAGAGACGGAGAGCACGAACCGGGCAGTCATCTGCTACGGAGACAGCATCACCTCGCAGGCGTGGCCCGACTATCTCACACTGCGGTTATTTCAGGAAGATATTGCGCATACTGCCATTGTGAGGAGGGCGGCGAGCGGGACGAGGATCCTGCGGCAGTATGACAATATCACGTACGACTCCTATGGTTTGAAGGGATCCGTCCGCTTTCCGAGGGAGGCGCGGGTGAGCGGTGCCGACACCGTTATCATCCAGCACGGGATCAATGACATCATCCATCCTGTGGGTGTGGAGGTGAATCCGTTCCGCCCGTGGAGCGATCTGCCGACAGCCGACGACCTGATACAGGGGCTGCGGGAGTATGTCCGCCAGGCGAGGGCGTACGGGCTTGCCGTATATATCGGGACGCTGCTCCCGATCTATGGCTGGCGCACCTATGAACCGTTCCGGGATGAACTGCGCTGCGCAGTTAACGCGTGGATCCGCCAGACGCCGGAGATCGATGGCTGCATCGACTTTGACGAGGCACTGCGCGACAGCGCCCGCCCGGCGGCTTTTGCGCAGTGCTATGACAGCGGCGATCACCTGCACCCGTCGGAGAGCGCCTACGAGCGGATGGCTGCGCAAATACCTGAAATATTGTTGAGACACAAGGAGAAATAAAGATGCCCACATTACTATTTATCAATGCCTGCGTGCGCGGCAAGGATTCAAGGACACTCGCCCTCGCAGAGCATCTTCTTGAACGGATCAGGGAAGCAAACGGCAAGGATATGGCATTTCATATCGAAGAGATCAGACTGTCCACCGAAAATCTGCTCCCGCTCAACTATGAGAGACTGCAGCGGCGCGACGAGCTGCTGGCAGCGCGGCAGCTCCAGGACACGATGTTCGACTATGCAAATGCTGTCGCGCAGGCGGACATGCTCGTGATCGCGGCGCCCTACTGGGATATGTCGTTCCCGTCCTCCCTGAAAATATTTTTTGAGGCTGCGAGCGTGGATGGGATAACGTTTACATACGCTGAGGACGGGACGCCCGTAGGGTTGTGCGCCGCCGCGGATATGTACTATGTCACGACGAGCGGCGGCTACATCGGCGACTGCAATTTTGGTTTTGAGTATGTCAATGCGCTGTGCCGGCTCTACGGCGTGCAGAGCACGCACTTTGTCAGCGCACAGGGGCTTGACCTTGACGGAGCCGATGTGCAGGCGATCATGGAGGACGCCTGCAACGGTGAGATATTGAATTTTTCGTGAGTCTTTCGCGATGGCGGGGGTGTGTCATTGGAAGCAGGTGAAGCAGGTATAGAAAAGGAAAAGGAAAAGAAAAAGGAAAAGAAAAAGAACAGCGAGAATAATGAGAACAGCGCCCGTGAGAAGCTGCGGCTTGCGCAGAAGATATGGATGCTGTCGCGGGACAGACTGCTCATGAACCTGCGCTTTCTCGACGTGGCGCTCTCCGGTCTGGGCTTCCAGGCACAACCGGGAACCGGCGCTGTCCGCTGCGATGCCGGTGCGCCGGGAGGCGCTGTCATTTGCTATGATCCCACGGTCGTCCTGCGGCTCTACAGGAAAGATCCCGCAAATGTGACGCGGCTGCATCTGCACATGCTGCTGCACTGTATTTTCAGCCACGCGTACAAGTATGACAGGGTGGAGCAGGAGCTGTGGGACATCGCGGTGGATATGGCTGTGGAGAACGTGGCATTGAACTTGAAGATGCCCGGTCTCAGGACGGACAGGGACGCAGCGCGCAGCGAGGTGCTCGCGCAGTGGAAGGAGCGCGCGGGGACGCTGACTGCGGAGCGGATCTACAGAAAGCTTCGGGAGGACAGGCAGGGAGTCAGCGAGCTGTTAGAGCTTGGGAACCTGTTCAAAAGGGATGTGCACGAGGGCTGGGGTGCGGTGGAGACACTCGAGATCACCGAGGCGCAGTGGAAGAAGATCAGCGAGCGGATCAAGGCGGAGCTTCGATCCTTCTCCGAGGATAAGTCTGACGACAAGAGCATCCTGCAGAATCTCGAGGAGGCGACCAGGGAACACTATGATTACGGTGACTTTTTGCGGCGGTTCAGCGTATCGGGGGAGGACATACAGATCAACGACGACGAGTTTGACTATGTGTACTACACATATGGATTGTCCCTGTACGGCAATCTCCCGCTGGTGGAGCCGCTCGAGTACAAGGATGTCAACAAGATCAAGGAGTTTGTGGTGGCGATCGACACGTCCGGCTCGTGCCGCGGGGAGATCGTCCAGGCTTTCCTGAACAAGACCTACAGCATACTCAAGAGCAGTGAGAATTTTTTCCGGAAGGTCAATATCCACATCATACAGTGCGACTCCGAAGTGCGGCGCGACACAAAGATTACAAACGACGATGAATTTGAGGCGTTCATGAGAGAGGGACAGCTGGAAGGTTTCGGATCCACGGATTTCAGACCGGTCTTTTCGTATGTGGACCGGGCGATCGAGAACGGGGAGTTTGAGAATTTAAAGGGTTTGATCTATTTCACGGACGGCTACGGCGTGTTCCCGGAACACAAGCCGCCGCACAACTATGACACGGCGTTCGTGTTCCTCGAGGACGACTATGAGAAGCCAGCCACGCCGCCGTGGGCGATCAAGCTGGTGCTGCCCGCGGAGGACATCGAGGGGATAGAGGAGAGGGAGGTATGATCTCGTGAATATCAAGCAGGCAAAAGAGCATATCAAAAATGCTGTGAAACTGTATCTAAAGAAGGATGCGTACGGCGAGTACCGCATCCCGGTGGTGCGCCAGAGACCGGTCTTCATGCTGGGATCCCCGGGGATCGGCAAGACTGCCATCATGGAGCAGATCGCGCAGGAGCTTGGTATCGCGCTGGTGAGCTACTCCATGACGCACCACACCAGGCAGTCGGCGCTGGGACTTCCGTTTATCACACACAAAAATTATAAAGGGGTGGAGTTTGACATTTCCGAGTATACCATGAGCGAGATCATCGCATCGGTCTACGAGGTGATGGAACAGTCCGGGATCGAGGAGGGCATCCTGTTCCTCGACGAGATCAACTGCGTGTCGGAGACGCTTGCGCCCTCCATGCTGCAGTTTCTGCAGTACAAGGTATTCGGGCGCCACAAGGTTCCGGACGGCTGGGTGATCGTCACAGCCGGCAATCCGCCCGAGTACAACAAGTCGGTGCGCGAGTTTGACGTGGTGACGATGGACCGGATGAAGCTAGTCGAGGTGGAGGCGGACTATGCGACCTGGAAGGAGTACGCCCTGAGACAGGGGATCCACAATGCCGTGACGACGTATCTCGATATGAAAAAGAATGATTTCTACCGCGTGGAGACGAATGTCGGCGGGAAGTCCTACGTCACGGCGAGAGGCTGGGAGGATCTGTCCGCGACGATGCTGCTGTGCGAGGAGGAGGGGCTTGCCGTCGATGAGACACTTGTCTCACAGTACCTCCACAACGAAAAGATCGTGAAGGAGTTCACAGCCTACTATGAGCTGTACAACAAATACAAAAAGGACTACAAGATCGAGGAGATCCTCGAGGGCAGCAACTCCGCACAGGTTGTGGAGCGGGCGCGGATCGCGAAGTTTGACGAGCGCCTGTCGCTGCTCGGGATGCTGCTCGACAAGCTCGAGAGCGAGATGAAGGAGAATCTCGAGGAGTCGGATCATCTCACGGATCTGATGAAGGTGTTGAAAGCCGTCAGGATCCTGTGTGAGAAGGATGCCGATAAGGGCGTGCAGGCGCAGATCACCGATCAGATCGCAAACAGGGAAAAGCTCATGGCATCCATGGCAAATGCGGGAACACTCTCCGACGAAGACCGGCACCGGCACAGGGCTGTCATCAAATTCCTCGAGACGGCGGAGAGAAAGCTGCGGCTCGAGAAGCTCGACGGCGAGGCGGCATTTGCGCTGCTCAAGGCGGATTTCGATGCCAGGGTCGCCGGCATGAAGGCGGAAAACAGCAGGATACAGACCCGTCTGCACAACCTCTTTGCCTTCAGCGAGGTGGCGTTTATGGACGGAAACGAGGTGCTCGTGCTCGTGACGGAGCTCACAGTGAACGCCTACAGCGCGCGTTTTATCGGCTTGTATGGAAGTGCGGATTACCAGAGACACAACGAGGATCTGATGCTGCATGAGCGGCAGGATGATATCATGAAGGAGATCGAGGCGCTGGAGCTATGAGTGTGGAAGAGAAAGTGATGGAGACTGGAGACGGCGGGCAGATCGTGTACATGCCGTACAAGAGAGGGATCGCGGTAAAGCGTTTCCGCGGAACCGCGGACAGGGTTTACATTCCGCCGGAGATCGAGGGAAAGCCGGTCATCGCGATCGAGAGAAAGGCGTTTCTGAGCTGCAAGACACTTCACTATGTCGCAGTGCCCGACACGGTGGAGGAGATCGGGGACTGGGCTTTTGCGCACATGGACCAGCTGCGCTCCGTGAGCATGCACCGCCGTCAGATGAGCCGCGGGAAGGAGCTTTTTCTGGGCTGCAAACAGCTGGGGGAGATCGTATTGTGCAATTCGCAGGAGGAGTGGGGGAAAGATAAGGTGCGGGGGCTGTACGATATGCTCGCAATGGCGGTGACAGTGTTCCGCGACTACGCCCTGTTTGATCCCATGGAATTCGGCAGTGATCTGTGGATGCGCCGCTGGGACGAGAAACTGCTCGCGCTCGTGGCGCTGGACGATCTCGACGGGTTTGAGGAGCTGTGGACCTGCGGCGAGGAGGACTACGAGGGAAAGGATTATGACATCAGATCTTACCCGGTGGAAAAGCGCAAGATGAAACTTCGCATCGTGTATTTCAGGCTGCTGCATCCGGATCGGATATCGGATGACACGCTGGAGCTGCTCCGCGCGTACCTGCGGCGCCACACCGGGGGGACGGACGCGCCGCAGGCGTGGGAGCTTATCATGGAGGAGCACGCAGATGATCTGGAGTATTATCAGGTGTTTGCGGGATCCGGCTGCATCACGCAGGACAATTTTGACAGCCTGCTGGCGGATGCAAAAGACTGCAGCGCCGAGATCAAGGCGTATCTGCTCCGCTACAAGGAGGAGCACTTTGCGGCAAAGGATGCGTTTGCCGGGTTTTGTCTCGACTGGTAAGGGGGCGCATGCCGCAGCATGCGCCCCCTTGATTGATGTGCAGTCCCGTGTGGCAAAACGATGACGCTTGCCTACTCGGTTTTGTATCGTTCCATGAGATAGTCCATGACAGCTTCCTGGATCTGTGCCTGTGCCAGATAGCCGTCGCCCTGCGTTGCCCGCATGTCTGCTATATACTCTTCGCCGTAAGTCTCTGACAGCTCGGCGATCGCAGCGTCCAGATCGATGGTCAGACCGGCGTCCTCATAGATCGCCTGATACACCATCGCTGTCTTTGCCGTTTCCTTTGCGCGTTCCCGCAGATCCTTCTCGTAGGACAGTTCGTCGTCGATGTCCTCGTCCATCATATCCCAGGGGTTTTCGTACGCGGCCATGCCGTAGGAAGAGAACATCTGGTTGTAGGACGCCAACATGGACTCGTCATTGTATTTTGTGAGTGCCCTCAGCTGCTTGAGATAATCTGAGGGGTAGGACTTCACGGTCGAGTTTTCTATGATGTAGTCCGCCAGATAGTCCTCCAGGTGCTGTTCATAAAAACGGTCTTCCACAGAGGCACGGTACGCCTCCGCAGTGGAGAAGCCCTCCTCGGAGAAATTCTTCGCGACAAATTCATTCGTGAACTCCGGGGTCACGGTGATGCTGTTGATGGTGACGGCAAAGCTCGCGTCCTTTCCTGCAACTGTGTCGTCGTTGCGGTAGTTCTCGGGGAATGTGGCTTCCACAGTGAGCTCCTCTCCGGGTCTGTGACCGATCAGCTGCTGCTCAAAATCGTCTATGAAGGAACCAGAGCCGATCGTCAGATCATACCCGGCGCCGTTGCTGTCTCCGCCCTCGAACGCGACGCCGTCGATCGTGCCGACATAATCAATGTTGACCGTGTCGCCGTCCTTGATCTCGAGAGTCTCGTCCGTGCTCGCCTCCCTGTGCGCTTGCAGTGTGGCGTTGATGTCGCCCTCCACCTCCTCGTCCGTCGCGCGAACCTCGTCAGCCGGGATCGCGATATTGGCATAGTCGACCAGCGTGAGTGCGTCCCTGACATTGACGCCCTCGATCCTGCCGTCCGCGGTCAGACCCGCGCTGAAATCATCGCTCGGCGTCGTGCGCATCGATGACAGATAAACATTCTGTCCGACGGCGGCAGCGATGACGGCGACGATGGCAGCGGCAGCGACTCCGCCGATGATCTTAGCGGTGCGTCTGCGCTGTTTTTCCCTGGCGATTTCCTTTTTGCGCTGCTCGCGCTTTGCCTTGCTCTTGCTGATGTCGGAAGTTTCGTTCTTCTCTTCCCTGACAGTTTCTATATCTTTCTTAGCCATTTTGTAGACCTGTCCTTTCTGATATTAATATATATTTTATTAATGTATACTTGTTAATGTATACTGACCGCGATATCCGGATCGGCATTTCCGCTGTGTGCGGGATTGTCAAACCTCATATTAATTTAACACAAAACCGCAAAAAAGGAAAGACTTTCACGCGAATTCACACAATTCACACAATTCGGGATTACGGTTAACTTTTATGGCATGATTCGGTCTGCGGCTGTCCTTTCTGGAAACGGAGGTCAGAATGAAATTTGGAGAGCGAGATTGAAAAATGGCAAATAAAACGGTATAATGTAAAACAAAATTATTGGAGGACAGAGCTGGAATATCAGAAAAGGCGGGACGGTTTTTGCCACATTGTCAAGTGAAGAATTCATTCTTTTTGCTTTTTCATACACGGAATCTTGTAGATGTTCTATAAATGTGCTAAACTGAACGCAGTAACAATCGGGATTTGCAGAGGTGACACAAATGGATATATCTCTTTTCTCCAATGATTATACTGTACGCCGCATGGAAAAAGCGGATGTCGCAGATATATATTTACTGTGCAGCAAAAATGATTTGTATTACCAATACTGTCCGCCATTTGTGACAGAACAGAGTATTCTTGATGATATGAAAGCCTTGCCTCCAAATAAAGAAATGTGCGACAAATATTATGTGGGGTACTACAAATGTGAAGAATTGATTGCTGTAATGGATTTTATTATGGCATACCCTAATGAAAAAACTGCTTTCATAGGCTTTTTTATGACAGCGGTATCGACTCAAAATGCTGGAATTGGAAGCAGTATTATTGACGATTTATGCCGTTATCTGGTCGGCATCAGGCTTTCGAGTGTACGGCTTGGCTGGGTTAAAGGCAATCCCCAGGCAGAGCATTTTTGGCATAAAAATAATTTTAAGGAGACGGGGATTACATATGACACGGAAAACTATACTGTGGTTGTAGCTCAGCGAGTTTTATAAATTCGGGATTTATAAGGTTAAGACTAAATAGGGGACTTATTATTATGAAAAAAATTTTTTGTGGCGCAGTGGCAGCTTTCATAGGTGTAATTTATTCAATAACACTTATGGTACTGGCAACGGTCAATGATGTGTATCGTAATGGACTATCTGGATTGTGGGGATTGTTACAAGGGTATGATGTAGAACTTGCGTTTATTATATCTTTAGGTGTTGTTATAGTTGGGATTCTTGTATGTATTTGGGGAGTATTTGAAAAGAAAAAATAATTCAATTTCAGTTTATTGAGCAGATAAACAGAGCGAAAAATCGGAGTTGACAGAGGAAACGATAATGAAGTTTGATGAAGAATTGGAGCAGTTTGTATTTGAGTACCATGGACTGATTTTTGCTTGGGATGAAGAACCTGGGGAAGATTACATGGAACAGGTAAAAGCGATATCTGAAAAATATAATGCACAATTAGATTCCATTATAGAATTTATGATGCCCGATATCACAGCAACTTTTGGAGATTTCAGCACGGATAAAATTAAAGAGAAGTTGGGAAAGCCTGTTATTAACTATGACAATGGGCAGGTCAATTATTTAGAACAGTCATTTGATGATATACATATATTTACTTTTGAATTTATGGATGACGAATTTCAAGATTTAAAGTATTTTTCAATGGATGGTTAATTTGTAACTTTCAGTTTGTCATACTGGAAAATCGGAATCTCATGAGAGGTTAAAATGCCAATGTCAAAAAAAGAAATGCAAAGGCGATGGGCAGAAAAAGAAGCACAGATGCAAGATATCATTCAAAATCGAGATTGGAACGCTCTGTTTGCTATGGATGAAAATGATGATTTTTCATGGACGTTAGAACAAATGTTGTGGTCTTTCGTAACAAATAGAGTGGAGGGGAATTTTGAAATATCTAACCTGAACCACACGCAAAAAGTACTTTTTTTGGTACTGGAACTGGAGAGCGCAACACAAGCCGATGCATTGCCCAACTTTTTTGAAGATTTTGCGATTTATGGTCGTGAAGCGGTGCAGGCATTGGAAGAAGTAGGGGCGTTTCAATGTGCTGCCGCTCTTAATGCAGTAGTTGATACTTTGCCGGATGGCATTTATCCAAAAGGAGATGAAGAATTTTGGGATTCTATTATGTCAGGAAAAAATTCTGATATATGGGGCAAGGCAGATAGTGTTTTAGTGGATTATACAGATGGATGGTTTCCCGATTTGTGCCGTACTTATGCAGAAGCACATCGAGATATGGTTCAAGTAGGTTGACAACTTCCAGATTATTCCGGAAGCCGGGGAGTAGGGAAACCGGCTTCTTTTTCCTATACAGGCAAAAAGAAAACCCTTCCCCCGAAAAGAGAGAAGGGGGTTAGAATGATACATAGTCCAGCCTGGCATCTTTGGCACGCTTATTCCTTCCGTACAGTGTATTAATGTTGGCTCCCGGTTGCTTTGCCGCTATGCTTTCTCACGGACTTCGCAGCACAGTGCGAAGTCCTGGGCTGAACTGTGGCATCAGTAACAGTTCAGCCTTCGGCTTTCTGTTACAAGCATCAAGCCATGCAAAAACCGCTTCGCGGTTGGCTTGATGCATCTAAGCCGCTATGCTTTCTCACGGACTTCGCAGCACAGTGCGAAGTCCTGGGCTGAACTATAACCAACTCAGGAGCGACTTTGCAGATTAAACGCATGAATGAAAAAGACATACATTTTTTGTGTTTTTTTGTTATATTTTACCAATAAGTGATAGGAGT
>ERZ808054.1327-NODE-1327-length-14585-cov-3.696374_pt1 | contig 14585 bp, 11 predicted proteins | sample MGYA00380201_ERZ808054 | MGnify/ENA primary metagenome ERZ808054 (study PRJEB31490, sample SAMN06133419) | mouse gut metagenome | isolation source: Z5_2 | host: mice | place: China: Chengdu | collected 2015-05 ... | reverse complement strand
ATTCCGGCATTCACATGGGCGGTATTTCCGTGTAAGGGAGTCCTTTCGCAGACGATGCAGGATGTGAACACCAAGGTGTTCTCGGAGTGGCTTCCCGCACTGCAGGAGTATGAGTTCGCGGCGGGGTACTGTGTTGAGATGTACGATGCACCGGATAAATATCCCAATGGAGTGGAGGATGAGAATTATTACGCGGAGATATGGATCCCGATCAGAAAGAAAGCTTAGGAACTGCCGTCTGCTTTAAAGCAGGCGGCTTTGAGTACGTATATGGCAGGGAAGGCATGACCTGTGCGCCGCTCTAGCGGCATATTTCCTCTGCACGGGTCTGTGCATAAAAAATTTCGCAGAATTATATGATCTGCGAAAATCCGTTAAATCCCCGATTTGTAAGGATATTTGCTCTACCTGACCACAAATCTGACCACAAAAACACGCTTTATTAAAATCGTCAAATAAATCTGACCACTTATTGCCGTGCCGCCTGACCACAAATCTGACCACAAAAAAAACAGATATTTTTGCTGTTTTTTAGGCTAAAATATCTGTTTCCACATCTTTCTAACTCGATTTTAACTAATTTTTTGAAAAAAGAATTGTCATTTGGGTTAAAACGTGATAGACTATTACCGATATAAAGTAATAGAAGTGAAAAAGTCCATTTTTTTAAGACTTTTTAATTCAATTTCGCAGATCATAACAATCTGCGAAATTTCACAGTCTTTTATCCACATGGGCATCCAGAGAAAGATTGTCAGCATGCGCTGACAGGTGTCCGGCGCAGAGTAGGGGAAGATGGCTCTTCCCAACTCGATTTACGAATAATATCTGAGTCGTAGGATCTCACCAATTGAATCTGTGTGATCCGGATATCGCAGAGAAGGACTGAGAGATGGGAGCAGCGTCCGCAGACAGTACAGTGACCAAGACAGTCTGGCAGTACAGCCAGCCATTGCCGGAGGAGACGATGACCTTTTTGAGAGGGATCGCAGCCGACTGTTGCAAGGTCAAAAATCATGTTTACAGGAAGTATTCAGGGGTCAAAAACGTAAATAATCTGACACCTGTCTACAACATTTTGAACGAGATGCGCCGCTGCGGACTGCGGGAGCAGTTAAACCTTCCGGTTGTGTACTATGAGCTTGCGATCGCAGATGCCGTCACAAACATCAAATGCAGCTGGGGCACTGTGCGCAACAAGATCAGCGAGTGCATCACCGCAAATGAGAATCTCAGCGACAGCGACAGGATCTATCTCAGGACAGTGTTGAAGATGAACGGTGTGTATGCGGCGGTTTTAAACCATCAAGAGTATGAAATGCCCAGAAACGCTGTCGGACTTGACATCGATGTAAAGCGTCTGAACAATCTATTGTGCAGGCTTACCAGAAGATACCTGACGCAGCCGCAGACAGATCACGCCGATTCCTTTCGGATTTCGCCAAACGGCTATTCTTACAAAGACGGTGCGATGCGGATCGTATGCAGGATTCCCAGAAAGCGGATCGCTATACCGATGAAAGATCAGCGCATGTTTGACAGGCAGCTGCAGGTACAGATCAGACAGAATGATGTCGTCCTGGCAGTTCCGGTAGAGACAAAGGTGAGAAAACATCAGGATTACACCAACACGATCTATGTCTATATAGGCAGCAGGGATTTGTTCACATTGTCCAATGGGCACATTTACGGCGAAGCGCTGGAAGAGCTGACTGACCCGGAGACGGAGCGGCTGGCGAGAAAAAACAGGGAGCGCCGCAAAATGTATACGGTATATTTGCAGAGTGCCGAGGAAGGCGATGCCAGAAAGGCGGGCATTATAGAAGCCAACAATCTCGGAAAAAGCAAATATGACAGACAGAAAGAAAAGGAGAGGGTTCGGACGACGACCTTCATCAACACTGAGATCAACAGAATGATCCGTGCCGAAAAGCCTGCCAGGATAGTGATCACCAGACCTGTCACGAAGAATAAGACAAAGATCTATGCGAAGGCGGCGAACAGGAAACTGGCGCGGAATTTCAACAGCTATATCCGGGAAAGACTTGCATACAAATGCAGGATCCATTCCATAGAGCTTGCAGAGATCAGTTCCAGACACACAGGGACGATCTGCTCTGCATGTGGTGCGGAAGGGAAGAGACAGGGGAAACTGTTTGAGTGCGATAGCTGTGGCTTGAGGACTACGATCGCCCTGAACTCAGCAGCCAATATACAAAAAGAGTATTTGGCAAGCAGTCAGTGCACTGGTACAGCATTGCATAAAAACACGGAACCATCACATACCGGTTAATCTGTATGCGTCTGGGAATGAATGATCGCAAGATGATTTTACCGCAGTGCGGATCACAGAAAGCATACATTAACATATAACATTCAATGATGCAGGAAAGACTAACATTCGTGGAAAATCCTGCAAAGTTGGAAAATCCGATTTGATCGGAGCGGAACCGCGAAGAAACAATTGTGCGGTAAGACAAAGTTGTTTCTTCACGGTTCCGAAAGCAAAAAGTCGGCATTAGCTAAGCTGGATATCGATTTCGATGTTTGGCTCTCGGGTATGCCAGGACCGCAGCTTATGCGGAGCGAAGTGAAAATTTATGTTTGCACATAAATTTTACAGACAGAAATGTCCCGATAACGCGTATGATAAATCCAAAACAGATCTCAAGGTCTGCAGGGTGCAGTGACTGAGAAACATTGTATTGTAGAAAGAAAAAGGATTTCTGAGAAATTCGGACTGCGTGAAGGCGGAAAGGATTTCTGAGGTTGTGCAGGATGAGAAATGCAAAATCGCGTTAAATCAAAAAGATTTCTGGGTCTGCCATCGTGACAGATCAAGAAGTACTGCATTTTGGCGGGATCAATATCGAGAATATGAAATGATTGAGGCAGATCATGAGAAAGGCACAGAAGGAGCAGGCACAAGAGCTGGTCAGGCAGATGGAAGAAGCGCATGACCAGATTAGAAAGTTCATAGAGCAGAGCAGCATTCCGTCGGCGATGGAGCTCTTGGAGGAATGCCAGAACGGCGGGATCACATTGGGCACTTTGATCGAGAACATGGAGGGAGAAGGACATCCGACCGTACTTTATTTGGAGGAGTACTGTGAACTGACCTATCAGATCTATGAGGATCTGAATGCAGGTAAAGATGTCAATATCAATAAAATATATAAACTTTTGCGCCAGAAGTTGATCAAAGCGGCAAACAGCATTAAAAATGACATTAGTGTCAGGAAGGAAGCCGTTTTTCTCCCTTATAAGGCAAGCATGTGGGACAGCTTGGAAAGTGTGTGGAAGGCGGCAGACGAGGATGAGAACTGCGATGCTTATGTCATTCCGATACCATATTATGATAAGAACCCGGATGGAAGTTTCAGCGAGATGCACTATGAAGCCGATCAGTATCCCAAATATGTGCCGATCACGCGGTATGACGAATTTGATTTTGAAAGACATAGACCGGATATGATTTACATACATAATGCCTATGACAATTGGAACCTGGTCACAAGCGTTCATCCGAATTTCTTTTCGGTGAATCTGAAAAAGTACACGGAAAAGCTGATCTATATTCCATATTTTGTACTTGATGAGGTGGCACCTGACAATGAAGAAGTGATAGAAAACATCAAACATTTCTGTTTTATGCCAGGTATCATCAACGCTGACAAAGTGATCGTGCAGTCCGAGGATATGAAAAAGATTTATATAAAGGAATATCTGAAAGCTGCAAAGACACACGGACTGCAGGGCAGACATCTGGATCCGGAATATCTGGAACAGAAGTTTCTGGGATTGGGCTCACCCAAATACGACAGGGTGTGCAGTACAAAGCGGGAAGATCTGGATATCCCGCAAGAGTGGCTGAAAGTCATTGAGAAAGCTGACGGAAGCTGGAAAAAGATCATTCTCTACAATACAGGGATCGCGTCGCTGCTTGCCTACAATGAAAAGTGGGTGGACAAGATTGAGAGTGTGTTGAAAGTTTTTAAGGAAAATCAGAATGAGATAGCACTATTATGGCGTCCACATCCGTTGATTGAAAGCACGATGAAGTCCATGCGTCCGGAAGTTCTGCAGAAGTATATGATGCTAAAGGAACGGTATCTTGCTGAAGGCTGGGGAATCTACGATGAGACAGCCGACGTGGACAGGGCGGTGGTGCTCAGCGACGCGTATTATGGGGACGGCAGTTCGGTGGTGCAGCTGTACAGGCAGACCGGGAAACCGGTTATGATACAGAATGTGGAGATTATGGATTGTAAAAAATGTCAAGACATTACAAAACGAAACGTATATATTGAAGAAGGTTCATAAGATTGAGAGAATACCCTTTTGGTCTCAACATCATACTTGAAAGACTCTGAAAAAGTTATTAGACGAAGAAAATATAATCTTTTTTGTATATCAAAACAAAATGATAGTATGCAATACAAAGGAAAAAGGTAATAGTGTCAAAAGAGTTGGATAAATATTAGGAATATCATATTAAGGTTTCGGTTATTAATCCGCAGTATAGAATGGAAATTATGCATATATTAGTGGACTTTCAAGGAAATGTATATGTGAATTACGAGAATATTATGAATGAGTCTGATGAATTGCTAGATTTCGTTCAAAATATTAATTTAGTAGTGATGTAACAAAGAGAAATATATATCTATAGTAAGAGAAACACGATAGCAGATTTGATAGAGTAAATGTTATGCGTTTATGGGATTAAAATTAATAGTTATGTGTAGGATACAGAGAAAGTGATAGTGAGTATAGATACCTTTAGAAAAGTTGAATTTTACGAAGCATGTTTTTTTATAGCCAATGAACATTACAATGACGTATATGGGGTTATGTAAAAAGAGTTTCTATGAAAGCGAATGGCATATATTCGAGAATAAAGATGAAATGTATTTGGAAATGTGTTATTTTACGGACAAGATACAAGAACTGATTGCAGATAAGGTATATGAAAAGGTATACAAAAGTATAATTTCGCGCAGTACTGTGGAGTGAAGTCAGACATGTCACACGATGACATTACGACAACTGGGGAATCCGAAGCAGGGAGTGTCTGTTTGACATACAGAATCATTGCAGAAGAAATAGAAAAAATAATTTTAGTGAAAATTTAAAATAAGAGAAGGGAAAATGACAAAATGAACCGGAATAGGGTACTTGTGACAGGCGGGGCAGGATTTATTGGTTCCCATCTATGTGAAAAACTGCTGGAAAAAGGGAATGATGTAGTATGCATGGATAATTTATTCACAGGGCAGAAAGACAATATCCGGCATTTGATGGACAATCCTTATTTTGAATTTATCCGTCAGGATGTGTTGGAGGATATTCATGTGGAGTGTGACCAAGTTTATAATCTCGCATGTCCTGCAAGCCCGGTGCATTACCAGTATGATCCGATTAAAACAGGAAAGACAAGTGTGATAGGGGCGCTGCATACGTTAGGACTGGCAAAAAGGTGTCATGCTACGGTTTTGCAGGCGAGCACCAGTGAGGTATATGGAGATCCGGAAGTACATCCGCAGCCTGAGGGTTACAGGGGATGCGTCAATCCGAATGGCATCCGTTCCTGCTATGATGAAGGAAAGCGTATGGCAGAAACGTTGTTTTTTGATTATTACAGGCAGCACAACGTGGATATTAAGGTTGTCCGCATTTTTAATACATATGGTCCGAGAATGCGCCCTGATGACGGAAGGGTGATATCTAACTTTATTGTGCAGGCGTTAAAGGGAGAAGATATTACGATTTATGGTAATGGGATGCAAACGCGCAGTTTCTGTTATGTGGACGATCTGATAGAGGGAATGCTTCGCATGATGGACAGTCGGAAAGATTTCACAGGACCTGTGAATTTGGGAAATACAGGTGAGTTTACTATGCTTCAGCTTGCGGACATGATTATTGCATTAACAAAATCGAATTCGACAATTAGACACGTACCGTTGCCCCAGGATGACCCCGTTCAAAGACGGCCAAATATTGATTTAGCAAAACAGGAGTTGGGTTGGGAACCTGTGATACCGTTGGAGGAAGGGCTTATAAAAACAATAGAGTATTTTACAAAACTGGTGGTGTGAAGATTTAAGCTGAATTTTCAGTTGGGTTGCAACAACAAAGAAAATTGTCAGAGAAAAAAATTAGGTAGTTTTATCTTTTTAGAGGTCAGTGAAACAGAAGATGCAGGAATATTTTCTGGATATTTTTAGTATTGGGCGAGAAATATGAGTAAAAAAGGAGATTACACTGATGAATGTATTAGGAATATCTGCATTATACCATGACGCAGCGGCAAGTCTGGTTATAGACGGTGACATCGTTGCTGCTGCTCAGGAAGAACGTTTCACAAGGATCAAGCATGATATGAGTATGCCGGTGAATGCGATTAAGTATTGCTTACAGGAAGGAAAGATAGACAAGGAAGATGTCGATATTGTCGTATTTTATGATAACCCATTTTATACACTCGACAGATTTCTGAAAAATATTGGAGCGGCGAAAGGGGATACAAATGATATCGTGAACCGCAGTTTTGCACCGATGTTTTCTAAAAGATTGTGGGTGCACAAATTCGTGGAAAATATTCTGGGTAGCAATCCTGCCAGAAAATTCCTTGTATGTGAGCACCATGTGTCACACGCGGCGTCTGCTTTTTATCCTTCACCGTTTGAAAAAGCGGTCGTTCTGACAGTGGATGGGGTAGGGGAATGGGCTACGACGACAATCGGAGTCGGTGACAAAGAAAAGCTGTTGTTAAAAGAACAAATGAAATTTCCGCATTCATTGGGGCTGTTGTACAGCGCATTTACCTATTTCTGTGGATTTAAAGTTAATTCGGGCGAATATAAGTTTATGGGACTGGCCTCCTACGGACAGCCGGTGTATGAACAGATTATCAAGGAAAAACTGCTTGATCTCAAAGAGGACGGTTCGTTTAGGATGCACATGGAGTATTTTGATTACCAGTATGGCAGAGCAATGACGAATAACAGATTTGACGGGCTTTTTGGGGGACCGCGCCGAATGCCAGAAGCGACGATTACAAGGCGCGAGATGGATATTGCGGCATCCGTGCAGAAGGTGACGGAGGAAATTCTGTTAAAAATGGTGAAACATGCAAAAGTGGCATATGGGGCAGAAATTGATAATTTGGTAATGGCGGGCGGCGTGGCTTTGAACTGTGTTGCCAATGGGAAAATAAAGGAGGGAAATATTTTTAAAAATATCTGGATCCAGCCCGCGGCGGGGGATGCTGGGGGAAGTCTCGGGGCTGCGCTTTATGTAGCTTACAATGATGTAGGGATAAAGCGCGTGGTGAACGTCCTGGATGCCCAAAAAGGAAGTTATCTTGGCCCTGCCTATGCAAACGATGCGATAGAAGAGTTTTTAAATAATAATAGATACAGATATCATAAGTTTAATACAAACGATTTATACAGGAAAATTGCGTCCTTGCTTGCAGAAGAAAAGGTAATCGGCCTGTTCCACGGGCGGATGGAATTTGGTCCACGGGCGCTAGGAAATCGTAGCATTATAGCGGATGCGCGCTCGGAACATATGCAAGTCAAATTGAATCGTAAGATTAAGTTCCGTGAGTCTTTCAGACCGTTTGCTCCGTCTGTCCTTCGAGAAGATGTCTCTAAATATTTTGAACTAGACGACGATAGCCCGTATATGTTGTTGTGTAGCAATGTAAGGAAGGATAGAAGGCTTGCGTTTCAGTTATCATCGGATTTGGACGAAAACAAGGATGATATGCTGATGGTGGTTAGGCAGAAACGTTCTGACATACCAGCTGTTACCCATGTTGATTATAGTGCAAGGATACAGACGGTTTCCAAAGAGGGAAATCCTTATTTTTATCATGTGATTAACGAGTTTAAGAAGCTTACAGGGTGCAGCGTGGTTATCAATACATCATTTAATGTCAGGAGCGAACCGATTGTGTGCTCGCCTCAGGATGCATATCAATGTTTCATGCGGACCGGAATGGATATCCTTGTGTTGGAGAATTGTGTCTTATATAAAGAGGAACAGTCCGAGTGGAAGGAAGAAGAGGATTGGCAGGAAATGTACGAGCCGGATTAGGAGGGGATAAGGTGGATAAAAATGCTAGGGAAATAGAAAATCTTTACCAACTGGAACTTAATGGAATTGAGGAAATATTGGACAGTTTTTATGCTATAGATAAAGTTGCGGATAGTTATTTCGAACCAGAAACACAGGGAATCTATCTTACAGAATATGGTTTTGAGACACTGCCGCAATTGAGGGAACTGCTGTTCGGAATGTGGAAGAATGAGGAGCATATGATTGACGGATTGAAAACACTGCTGGCAGCGGCAATGAAAAATAAACCTTCAAAAGAAGAAGGGGTAGTGAAGCGGCAAGAAAATGAAGAACTGATTCCGACATTTGTTTACACTTTTTAAGGTATGGTATTGGAGGAAAAACGCCCATTTAGAAAACATGCAGATGAGATTACAAGAACTTACAGCTACAATTATGATGTTACAAACACATTTGAAGATGTTGATGTTTATATGAACGTTGCGCATATTGATGAAGATGGAAATCAAATCATTGCAAAACGGGTATGGAATGTGATATCTGAATTGGCATTTTTCGAAAAAGAGGATAAATATGTCAGAAATAAATGATAATAAGCATTTTAAGGTAAATACCGTAAAATCCATGTGGGAGTTAAAAAAAGAATATACCTCATATCGTATTTTTGTGTGGTTAGAGAATGAGAGTGATATGGATATTTTTACTCAGATTTCTTTTTCAGGTATTAAAATCGAGGGCTTTTGCAGTGATCAAACAGAGGAAGAAATGTTTTTTAACAAACCGGTAGTTATACCGGAATCTATTATTTATGATTCTGATGTAATACTTGTCTATGGAAAAGAAGATGCAAGAAAGAACGAATTACAAAAAAAATATTTAATGAATGAATCTCTGCTACTTTCTTTTGAGGAGTTGTTTGAGATTTCCCATATAATGTGGAGTAAGGAAACGATCATATTGTATGATTCAATTAAAGCTGCGAAAAATACAGAAGCTCTGCTTAAAAAATGGGGAATCAGTGTTGCTGGAAGTTGTTCAGTTTCAGATAGGACAGTAAGTAATATTTTCCCGGAAAAGTTGTTTCTAAGAAAAGAAGAGTTGTCGGACATTGAGTATAATATAGTATTGGCTAGTGCAAAAATATATTGTGAAGAAAGCATATTGAAATTGGGGAATAGAGGAATGAATGTTTTTGTTCCTTCAAAAGATATATTCTATTCAGCTATTATAATAAAATTATGGGGGAAAATGGCATTAAATCTAAGTTCTGCCTTAAAAAGTAAGAAAAAAATTTATTTGTACGGAACAGATAGTTGTTACACAAATGCATGGTTGACTTTTTTTCAAACAGTGGGTATTGATTTGAAAAAAATTATGGATGATTATGAGGATAAGGAAGCATTCGTTTCTAATATATATGATATTTTTTATGAGGATATAAAGGATATTTATATTATCTTAAATAAAAAAATTGGGCAGTGGGAATCTGCCTGTGATTTTCTGGAAAGTCTCGGGTTTGGTTTTAATAAAATGTATACCGGATTATATGCGGTTTCTTATAGGCATCTTTCAAATTTGGCGGATATTACACTAGGACATGTCACATCGGAGCTTTTGGAAAACACAAAATACGGCGGGTTTCGAGTATATGGGAAGGAAAAAGAAGGAAAATATAAGATCGTTATATTAGGCGGTAGTACTACAACGTCAGAAGCATACCGCGTAACGTGTTGGCCGGAATTATTGTACCATAAACTATGCACCTCGGGCTGCGAAGCCATTATATATAATGGAGCGGTAGATGGGTATTCGGCATCTGACGAATTGCATAAATTAATACGAGATGTAGGCAATATACAGCCGGATTTGGTGATTAGTTTTTCAGGGATTAATAATCGTTTTAAAACATGGTATCCATATGTGTCTGGATACTTAATAAACGTTTTCGATGAAATTTATTTGGGCAATTATTATAGAGGATTAAAAAATGAGACATTAAGTGAAGCACAGATATGGATACAACAGGAGCAAATGATGGAAGCAATCAGCAGATGCGTGTATCAGGCGGAGTTTATTTGTTTTGCCCAACCAATGTATGTATCAAAAAAAGTATTACTGCCGCACGAAAAACTTCAATTTGAAAAAAATAGAGAAATTCGCAGAAACGATTTGATATATAGAGATGAAATATCGAATGCCGCCGGACAATTTGAATGGATGGTAGATTTACAAAACTTTTTGGACGAATATCCTAATGTATTTATGGATGAGGCGCATGTTTATGAAGAAGGGAATCAAATAATTGCAGACAAAATTTATGAAAATATAATTACTGTTATTTCAAAAGGAAAGGAAAATTGAATGTTAAGCAGGATGACTGTTTTGCACTGGGCGAAGCGAAAGGAATGAGTATATATTATGAGAAAACATAAATTATGGATGCGTGATATTGCCTTCGATCAGAATAATATTTTTTTTTCAGCAATGCAGTTTAATGGATTGTTTAAAGCGAGTATTTATGGTGGAGAGGCTATATATATGGGATCTTTTCCAAATGAGTCGGATTCAAAAGTGGGGCTGCATGGGGATGTTGTTCAGTATAAGGATGAAATATTATTTTTGCCTAACTTAGCTGACTATCTTGCTTTATACAATATAAAACAAGATAGTTTTGCGTCAATAAAATTTCCGGTGCAAGAAGATACAGAGGTTACTTCCTATCTTCCTAAAATTGCTTCTGGGATATTGGTAGGATCCTGTGCATATGCTTTTGGCTGCAGGTATCCATGCATTGTCCGGTATGATTTTGAAACCGGATGTTTAAAATACTATGATGAAAGTGAGTGTTTTAAAAAATTTGATCCTAAAGAAAACAAGAGCTTTTTCGGTATAGATTTATGTCTGATTGAAAATTCGATATTTGCACGAACCTGCCAAGCTGATGCAATTGTGGAATTTGATGTTGTAGAAGAGAAACTTTTTTTTCATCCCTTGAAGAAGAAAATGTCAATTATCTTATGTGGTGATCAGGAAAAACTTTGGCTTTTTGAAGAAAACGGAATGGGTATATATACTTGGAATAAATGGAATGGGCTTTCGGAAGTGATGCAATTTCAGGGTTATTCCAGAAAAAATAAGCAGGAATTGGTATGTAGTGTTCAATTAAAAGATGAAATTTGGATTTTCTCACTTTTATCAGAATTTGTTTTAAAATGGAATAAAGTGAACAAAAAGTTGGAGGAAGAATCTTTTTTTTGTATAGAAAATAGTCAGATATATCAAAATGATTCGTTTGCATCTATTTTGTTTCGAAAAAAACATAATGACAAGATTTATCTTATGTCCGTACTGGAAAATAAACTGTATTGTTTTTCGGAAAACGGAGATGAAAATTATTGCGTAGATATCTATACAGATCGGACAGAGATAGTTAGAAAATTATTTACAGAGCAAACATTTTTGAATGAACAAGAAGATACGTTATGGAGTATTGCATATGGATTGGAAGATTTCTTAAATGTTGTAACAGTGGAAAATAAGAGTGAGGAATATGACAATAGACAAATAAAAGCAGGAACAAAAATCTATAAACATTTGAAGAGTCTTTTTAAGGAAAACTAAATTATGATTTGAATTTCAAAACAGGAGGAAAAGCATGATAAAAAAGCTGCTAATATGGGGAATAGGACTTCGGGGAGAAGAAGCATATCGTGCAGTAGAAATGCTTAGAGGATATGAGGTTGCTGCGTTTAGCGATAATAATAAAAAATTCTGGGGCACGAAAAAATTTGGGAAACCAGTTATAGAACCTCAGAAAATTTTATCATTTGAAAATCTGGATGGCGTTCTTATTGCAGCAAATGCAGTTGAAGAAATAAGAATGCAGTTGAAGAATCTTACGGAGCTTCCTGTTTATCAAAGTGTAAATGACTTGTGGATCCAACAGATATCCATTGATATTTCCGGATTTTGCAATGCAAAATGCAAATGGTGTGTTACTGGAAGAAACAATAGACAAAAAGCGGGTAGGCAGCAAATGTTGTATATGTCTTATGATCAATTTGTTAAAATATATGAACATTTATATAAAAATTTTATGATAGAGCGGGATACGGAAATTATGTTGTATAGTTGGGGTGAACCCTTTTTAAACAAGGACTATATAGCAATTGTTGAGTATCTGGCAGAGCACAGACAGAGATTCGTGGTGAGTACGAATGCTTCCAAAGTTCAATTGTCAGACATGAAACACACATATAAGAGCTGTAGTATATTTATTTTTTCCGTACCGGGATTTTCTCAAGAATCCTATAATCATATTCATGGGTTTGACTTTGAGAAGATCAAGAAAAATATACGGCGGATTAATGATAATATACATGAAACAGGATTTCATGGTGACGCAAGTCTCTCATTTCATGTATACAAATTTAATGAGCATGAGATAGTTTATGCAGAAGAATTTGCGCAGTCCCTAGGTTTAAACTTTCATCCATATTATCCATATTTTAATGGAAACAGCATGATGGAACAATATTTGGAGGGGACGTTGCCAGAGCAGATGCTAACGCAGGCAGAGGAAGAATTATATCTGACTCATGTAAATGCTCTTTTAAGTAAAAGACCCCAAAATTATAGATGTTTTTTGGAAAGGATAATTTCTATTGATTATAATGGAAATCTTGTACTCTGCTGTGCGGCTGATGCCGGCTGTGAGGAGTATTTCTGGGGTAGCATTTTTCAAGTGGCTTCTTACGAAGAATTAATCAAAACAAGAGAAAAGATGTTAGGTTGCAGTTCGTGCAAGAAATGCAGACAATTGGGAATTGATTATTGGCTGGCATATAATCCTGCATATAAAAAAGGAGAATGATGAGGGGATGAGAACAAAAGTTCTGTCCATCTATTTACCGCAATTTCACACAATTCCAGAAAATGATAAGTGGTGGGGAAAAGGTTTTACAGAATGGACAAATGTAAAAAGGGGAAGACCATTTTATCCGGGGCATTATCAGCCAAGGGAACCTTTAAACGATGATTATTATGACCTGACAGATTTAAAAGTATTGGAAAAACATGCAAGACTGGCAAAAAGAGCTGGTATTGATGGATTTTGTTTTTATCATTATTATTTCTGCGGAAAAAAATTGTTGGAGAGACCGATTGAAAGTTATAGAAATCACTCTAAAGTGGAGTTTCCTTATTGTCTAATATGGGCTAATGAATCATGGGCAAGACGGTGGTATAGGGCGGGTTCGGATAATAGTATATTGATGCAGCAGGAATATGGACGAGAAAAAGAATGGAAAGAGCATTTCTATTATCTCTTGGATTTTTTTAAAGATGAACGTTATATTAAAGTTGACAATAAACCGATGTTTATTATTTACATTCCGCAGAATATAAAATATAGAAGGCAGATGTTCGCTCTTTGGGATAGGATGGCGAAGGAGCATGGCTTTAATGGCATTTATCTTATTGCTATGCATACTTCTTTTGGAAAAGATGAAAAAAACAGCCTTTATGATGCTTTTATGGATTTTGAACCATTAAGTCTTTTTTGGACGGATCATTCAATAAGACGGAAAGTGCAGGAATGGAAAACACGACATATAAATTTTATAAAGAAGGATCACAGATGTTACAGTAATGTGATTTGGACAAAAAATGCTTTTTCATATTCCTATTTATGCAGGAGAATCGAAAAAAAGGCAAGCAGAAATCAAGATAGCACTTTGTTTGGTGTTTTTCCTGGCTGGGATAATACGTCACGCAAGGATGAAGAAGGTATTGTTGTTACCGGAAGTAGCCCAAAGAAATTTCAAAAACATCTCTTGAATATGCTGAAATTATCTGAAAGTAGAAACAAAGAATTTATTTTTATTAATGCATGGAATGAGTGGTCGGAAGGCGCATATTTGGAACCGGACAAACGATTCGGCTATGGATATTTGAATGCGGTAAAAAAGGCTGTTTCTGAATCTGGACATTTATGAGCGAAGAGTTTAGAACAATTTAGGAAAAGGAGTATGGCATGAAAAATAAGGGTATTGCAAGTTTATCATTTGCAGTGGGTGTATCCGCCGGTGTAATAGGAGGAGCCATGGCAGTGCTTGACTTCGCAGAGAAAGAATTGAAAAAAAGACAGAAGATTGGGGAAAGTGAGCGGGAAAATGCGATAAAATATCAGAAATTGTTTGTAATGATGAATCAATGGGTAAATGTGAAGCAGAACGGAAAAAATCTTGCTGTTTTTTTTGAAAAACATGGATATAGAAAAATAGCTATTTATGGCATGAGTTATGCGGGAAGTACATTAGCAGAGGAATTGAAAGGAACAAATATACGTGTTGCATATGGTATAGACAAGAGAAGTGACTCTTTGAATGCGGACATAGAAATTGTTACATTAGAAGATGAATTGGCACCGGTAGATGCCATTGTAGTAACTGCAGTTACATTTTTTGAAGAAATAGAGGAAGAATTATGTAGGA
>ERZ808054.1322-NODE-1322-length-14607-cov-5.037509_pt1 | contig 14607 bp, 7 predicted proteins | sample MGYA00380201_ERZ808054 | MGnify/ENA primary metagenome ERZ808054 (study PRJEB31490, sample SAMN06133419) | mouse gut metagenome | isolation source: Z5_2 | host: mice | place: China: Chengdu | collected 2015-05 ... | reverse complement strand
TGGTCAGGCTTAAATTGTGCTTATGGGCGCCGCCGCTGTCTGCTGCAAGCGTACCCTTCGCATGGCTGTGGCTCGGCATCTGCGCCGTGGTCAGCGTGACCGTGGATGCACCGCCTGTCTTTTCCACCGTGCTGAAATTGGCGTCCGAAGCATTGACTCCCACAGGCACACGCCCTGAACCCCATGCCACCCATGTGCCGCCGAAAAAAGTTGACGGATTGGTATTGTTTACGCTCATGTAGATACTGCCGACAGGATACACGCTGCCTGCTATGGAGCTGATATAATCTTTCAGCAGTTTTCCGTACACCTTTACATCCCAGTCCTCCGAGACCTCAAAACAGTTATCCGTCTCGGATACCTTTCCTATGGCTACTCCTTTTCCACCGCTTTTGAAATCCATCACCACAGCAGCCGTTGAAACAATGTCCTGCACGGAGACCGTGTTGAACTGGTCTGCAATGGTGTAGCGTATGTCATAGGAGTATTCCGTGGATATCTGCCCGCCGCCAAAAACAATCGGGTCGCCCGAAGAGAAGATGACGCCTGCATTTGTCCACTGGCTGTCTGCCGATTTTTTGTAGTAAATCGTCCTCGTGACGCGGTTGTTGTTCCCGCAGGGCGCACGGTTGTATAAAGCATTGCCGAGGATATACGTCCCGTCATCAGATAAATTCCCGCCACTGTCACAACGCTGTGAGGTGTAGGTTTCAAAATACGGCACAAAATACCGCTCCACGGTAATGGTTACCTTTGCAGCCGCCGAAACCCTGCCCCTGGAATCGGTCACGGCTGCCGTAAAAGTGATGTCGCCATAGCTGTTCAGGAAGCCCGTGGTAAGGCTTGCGGAAGAGCCTGCAAAGCCGCCGCCCGAAATAGAATAAGAGGCTATCGTAGAGCCGTAGCTTCCCGCAGCGCCGTTCACTGTCAGCTTTGCCTTTGATTTTGACTGTACATAAATCCCCCATGTTGACGGGACAGTCCCGTCAACACGCTCTGCTGTCAGGCTGCCGATTGTAGGCTTTACGTCTGCAGGGACGGTCAACGTCATGGTGCAGGTCTTTGAACCAATGCTCGTGCTGCCGTTATAGGTGGTGCAGGTTATGGTGCAGGTGCCTGTGGTGGATTTCGGTATCTGGTTTGCCAGGGTAAGCGGCGGGATCCAGGAAACCGATGTGCTTGTAGTCTTTGCAGCAATCGTTCCCTTTGCACTGCCAAAAGTATACGACAGCGTATGGGTAAAAGACGATGACGCTCTTGTTACCGTGATGGTGCTTGCCGTTCCGAGATTGACCGACTTCGCTGAAACAGAGGATGCCCTTGGAATAGTGTTCAGTGTTACGGTCGCACTCGCAGTTATCTGCTCATAATAAGTCCCGCTGATGGTCGCCTGAATCTTAAATACGGCAGAAATTGTAATGCTCTTCGTGCCGTCGCTGTTATGGGAAACGCTCTGGGATACCGTTCCAAGCGTGTGCGTACCTGTCCCCGATATGGAAGATGAAGTAAAGGATTTTGCCGTACCGCCTATGGTACAGGTGTTGCTCCTGCTGCCAATCCCAAGGCTCCAGTCATTGATAAGATACAGCTTACAGGTAATGGTAGATGTGTTTGCGGACACATCCTGCGCCTGGCTCCAGTCCACCTTAAGCTTGTAATGCCCGCTCACGATTGAATTTGAAAAACTTCCGCTTGAAGCCATAGAAACCTCCTTCCGTTACACCGGGCTGCGCCATTTGATGGACAGATTCCCGTTTGCCCTGGGGATAAAATCAAACCAGCCGCGGCTTTCGTTTCCCAGGGACAGCTTATTCCTTATCTCCGCATTGGTGATGACAAGGCTCTGGTTGGAAATGTAGGCGATCTTCTGGCCGTTCTCCTTAAAGGCAAGGAACTCGCCTGAAAGCTCCGCCGTGAAAGCATTGCCCACCCTGCCAAGCTCAATCAGAGCACCCTTGAAACGGATATATTCTTCCAAGAGCGACTGGTTCTCCGCAACTGTGCCTTTTATCTCATCCGTGACCTGCGTGAAGTCAAAACGTATCTCCGTGCTGTTCTGCGTAATGCTTGTTTCAAAGTCCTGCTGTATGGCTTCCAGCTCTGACCGTGAGATGTATTCCTCACGCACAGACAGATTGATCTCCTCCGCCGTCTTTGATATTTCGGAATAGCACTCGTGGATATTCTCTTTCAGCGAGTGTGTGGCGTCCAGGGCAGAGGATGCGTCTTTGACTGCCGTGCTAATCCTAGATTCCTGCCCTAAGATATCCTCCTCCAAAGCGGAAATATTCTGCTCCTGCTTCACCGAAGCGGAAGTCAGCGTCACGCCGCCTGCACCGATGGTTATGGTGTTTCCAGACGGATTGAGATAATCCTTTGTCTTGGAAAGCACCAGGTATCTCCCGTCAATGCCATGCGGGGGAGATTTACACTCCACATACTGCCGTGCATGGATATCGGGGATATCCGCACCCGCGTCTGATTCATCAACGATGGTCAGCTCCATGCTTGTGATGCCTTTCGCAAGCTCGGACAGCCGCTGGTTTGCCTTCCGCAGAAGGTTTGACGGCAGGTTTACATCTTCCCAGATCTCCGTTTTCCATATCCAGCCGGTTTCCTTTACCGCTGCCTCATCAAATATATAATTTTTTCCATCATTGACGGATTCGATTGTAATCCTTTTATCCGTTTCCGTTTCATTGCCCTCATCGTCCGTTTCCCTAATTTTCGCCCCAAGGGGGATAAGGACCGTGGCACGTTCCGTATGGTCGGTGTTTATCTTCACATCAGTGAGGTTCTTCCCAAACTCCACTGTCTGGAGCGATGTTTCGCTGAAATCCGCAAGGTAGTCAAGCACCTTTCCATTTTCAGTGTATCTCAGACGGAGATATCCTCCGTGGGTATTTATGAGCTTCTGCCGGACTGCATCCATTGTCACGGAATAATCGGAACTGCTGTAATGCACGTAATCGTTATCATCAACCACCGTCACATTGCCAACTGTGAATTTTTTCTTGTCCTCCACGGCTTTGTTATGCTCTGAAATAAAATACTCCAGCAGCCCCCGGAGAGTCCCGGTATAATCATAGGGCGGCTGGATGGTGTCTTTCAGATAGGCGAGTGCCGACTCACACGTCCAGGTGTGGGTGTTGTAAAAATCCGTGCCGTTATCCAAAGCCCTGCCCTCAAACACTGTATCATCGCCGCGTCTGCATACAATCACCGAGGACATCGGCTTGATGTCGGCAAGGTACGGGTGGTTAAAAGGTGCGGAAAGGGTCAGGCTGTCAATGCTTTCTGCGTCCTCCTGCACCTGTGCTTTTGTGACGACAAGGGAAGATAGCTGCGGATGGTAGAACAGATTCCCGTCCACATAAATACGGAATAACCTCATAGCCGTCCCTCCCTGTATCTGAAAGTAACCATGCCGCCGGTAACCACCTCTATCTCATTTTCTCCCTGCGATAATTCCAGTTCGGGAAAAGTCCATGTGCCTGCACTTACGGTTTTTATAAACCTGTCAGTTCCGACCTGCCATTTCAGCGTAGTTTCATCTGTCACCGTTACTATTGGGACTGCCGGCATAAAGTCATTTGTGAGAACTGCCGTGCCGTTTCCACTTTGTACAGCCGCGGTTTCCTCTGTATGGTAGCGGTAGGCATCTGCATCAGAAGAATTGATTGTAAGCTGCCCTTTATGGGTAAGGGGATCATATCCCGGTGAGATTTCCAAAGTGCCGGCATAATAAAGAGCCGGCTCCTCACTCAAAATTACATCCACAAGCCGCCCTGCAAAATGATTGACAATCTGCTCCGACATCTGATTAAACTTTTCTCTTGTGCCGAGCATGGAAAGCGTGATATCAAACGTCCTCGGCTGGTAGGACACCCTGCCCAGAGCTTCGGTGTATCTGATGGGGGAATTTCTCCCCGGCACTACAATCGTGTTTGTCTGCGGCTGCGGCGCCGGAAAATTGATACCCTCACGAAGCCAGCCAAGATTTAACATAGAAACATTATTTAGTTTTACATCTGGAATCATAGGCTGAGCCTCCTCTGCAGTTTCTGTGATCTTCCAAGCCCTCCGTCAATATCCGGGAGCAGATGCCCGACAAGCGTCCCGTCCTCAAGATAGATACCCTTGCTGCTGTTGTCTGCGATGACAGCCAGGTATTTCTCCATAGCCGTCATGTTAAGCCGTGCAGAGAGGATATTTTCAAGCTGTTCATAAAAGCCTTTCAGAGGCAGGATCGCTTCCTTTCCTGCCTCACCGCCAGCCATTAAGGAACTGCCGTTCATACCGAACACAGTCGGCTTTGCCATAATGCCGCCCTCCTTATACCAGTCAATGGACAGGTGCGGAACGCTCGGCGGGGAGATGGACAGTTTGCCGCTCACCCTAAAGTGCGGCAGCTTGATATGCGGAAGATTTAACTTCATGCCGCTGAAAAATCCCTTGATAGCGTCAACAATGGACTTTACCTTGTTTTTTGCCGCTTCAATCGGCGATATGATCGCATTCTTTATTCCATTCCACACACTTGTGGCTGTGGATTTTATGCCATTGAAGACGGAAGATACCGTGCTTTTTACGGCGTTAAAAACACTTGAAACCTTGCTTTTTATGCCGTCGACCACACTGCCTATCGTGGACTTGATACCGTTCCAGACATATGATGCTACAGACTTTATCGCATTAAATACGGTCGTCACTACGGTCTTGATTGAATTAACAACCGTTGAAACCTTCGTGCTTATCGCATTCCAGACGGTACTAAACACGGTTTTAATGGCATTCATCACCGTGGAGATAACAGAGGATACGACGTTTATAACGGTTGTTACAACACTCTTGATTTTATTCCAAACACTGATAACAGTTTCTTTGCAGTTTTCCCAGATAAAGCGGAACGGCAGGGTGATGATGTCAAATGCCGCTTCCAGTATCGAACCGATAAACATCACTGCCGTCTGTACTGTGTTTTTGATGCCCTCCCAGACGCCTGTGAAGAATGAAACAATACCGTTCCAGATACCCTCGAAGAACGTCCTGATATTCGTCCACACTTCCGTCCAGCTTGTGCCAAACCAGCCGAGGACAACATCCGCCACGCCTTTCAGCACATTCAGGATGTTGGTAAAGAAAGACACAATGCCGTTCCAGACAGACGAGAAAATCCCTTTGATGCCTTCCCACATCTGCGACCAGTTGCCAGTAAACAGGCCGATAAATACATCAAGTATGCCTGTAATTACCCCCGTCACCGTAGAGAGTATATCTGCGATATGGTTGAACACGCCTTCAAATATAGGGACAAGGAACTGGCACAGACCGTCCCACACTGTTTTTATTACATCGGTAATATCCTGAAAGCTGAAACCAAGGGCATTTAAGCGGTCAACAATGCCCTGGCAGAACCCGGATACCGTTTCTTTTATCCGGTTCCATGTGCTTATGATTGCCTCACGGAATCCCTCGTTTGTATTCCAAAGATGCACAAAAGCAGCGACAAGCGTACCGATCACCGCCACCACCGCCACAACAGGTGCGGATATCCCACCAATAGCCGCTCCCAGCTTCCCCATCAGGCCGCTCATGCCGCCGACCTTTGCCGACAGCGTCATAATGCCCTGTGCCAAAGACGAGAACGCTTTCATTGCCGTGCCGACTTTTGAAATGGTTGTGCCGATAATAATCAGCAGCGGCCCTATGGCGGCGACAAGCAGGGCTATCTTTACGATTGCCTGTTTCGTCCCCTCATCCATGCCATTCAGCTTATCGATAAACGCCTGGACATGGGAAACAATGCTCCGGATTGCAGGCATCAGGATTTCACCAAAAGCAATGGCCAATTCCTGTAACTGCGATTTGAGGATGGTAAGCTGCCCCGCAAGGTTATCCTGCATGGTGTCAGCCATTTTTGCGGAAGCTCCGTCACAGCTGTCTATCGCCCCGGCCAGCTTTGCGATATCGGCAGGGGCGGCATTCATAAGGGCAAGGAAACCGCTCATGGCATTCTTGCCGACAAGGGACTCGGCAGCATTTGCTTTTTCTGATTCAGATAACTGACTGAAAGCCCCACGGCAGTCTGCAAGGATATCCGACAGGCCACGCATGGAACCGTCTGCATTGGTGGTGGCGATTGTCACATCACCAAGAGCCGCACCGCTGAGTTTGATATCACCTGTGAGATTATTCATAATGGAACGCAGGGAAGTACCTGCCTGCGAGGACTTGATTCCGGCGTTTGCCATCAGGCCGATAGCCTCTGCGGTATCTTCTGCAGAGAAGCCAAGCGCACCCGCAATCGGCGCACAGTATTTAAAGGTCTCTCCCATCATACCGACGTTCGTGTTGGCATTCGAGCTTGCCGCTGCCAGAATATCTGCAAAATGTCCGCTATCCTTTGCCGTAAGGCCGAATGCAGTCAGTGCGTCCGTCACGATATCAGATGTAGTTGCCAAATCCTCACCGGACGCCGCTGCAAGGTTCATGATGCCGTCAATGCCCGAAAGCATATCCTCTGTTTTCCAGCCTGCCATAGCCATATAATTCATTGCTTCGGCGGCTTCACTTGCAGAGAACTTTGTCTTAGCGCCCATCTCACGGGCTTTGTCACGGAGGGCTTCTAAATCCTTTCCTGTTGCACCGCTGACAGCCGCCACCTTGCTCATGGAAGTGTCAAAATCAGCGGCAGTCTTTACAGCGGCAGTCCCAAGACCGCCAATGACGGTTGTGACACCCATCATCTTCTTACCGGCTCCCGCTATGGTGTTTCCCGCGTTTTCCAATTTTCCGCCAGCCTCGCTGATTTTTGCAAGGGTTGTATTTGTCCTTGCCGCTTCCTCCTGCAGGCGGCGCAGCTCCTGTTCGGTTTCCACAATCTCCCTCTGCAGGGCGTCATATTTATCCTGTCCGAGCGTGCCGTTTTCAAGCTGCTGCTTTGCCTGTATCTGTGCGGTTTTCAGCGTTTCCAGCTTATCCTTTGTCGCACCGATAGCATCCTTTAGAAGCCTCTGTTTCTGTGACAGGAGTTCCGTATTTGATGGGTCAAGTTTCAGCAGCTTGTTTACATCACGGAGGGAGGTCTGCGTGGTACGCAGAGTAGACTGCACGCCTTTGAGTGCCTTATCCAGCCCCGTGGTATCGCCGCCAATCTCAACTGTGATTCCCTTGATTCTGTTAGCCACCCAGATACCTCCTCTCTGCAAAAATGGGCATGAAAAAAGAGCCGATTTCTCGACTCTTGAAAAATATTTTATTTAGTTTATTGTCCTACAAACTGGAATTTATCATTCAATTTGCACTTTAATCGCCGTACAAATTCTGCTATTTGTATCACACTCCGAAACACTGCAGGCAGATATTCCCAGAACGCAATCAACCAATGCTGTCAACACTATTTTATCTCCAGCTTTGGATAGAATTCTCTTTATTTCTATCTTACCATCTGAACCTATCACTGTATTCATAAAAAAATTGATTGGCTGAATAATGGTCCGCTCTGTTTTAAGAGCATGATTTATGTTATCTAAACAGTTCGGATGTTCTGAGCCATTTTGATAAAGGAAATCATACATATTCTTGCTGCATGATGGAAACAGCAAATCATGTGCGCCTACATCATCGTATTCTACTCTAAACATCGGTTTGTATAGGTTTGAATATATGACCGTACCTACTTTTATTTTAAGTGACTCATTGCAATCTATCGTTACAGATGGTGACACATATTCTTTATGTGTCTCCTTCATTTTCGCAAAGAAATCCGCAACCTGACCTCCATCTACATCAATTATCTTTATTTTTTGTCCCTTATTAACCTCAATCCGTATGCCATTTTGAGGTTGAATTATATACTCGTTCATCGGCTATCATCCCCTTTACAAGTCCCGATTTGTATTTTACAAGTATACCATACCGAAGTGAAAAAATGGTGAACAATATCTAAAAATTATCAAATTATCAGCACCCCTGGTAAATCAGCACCTTTTGGCAGATACCCTTAAACTCCGGCATTCCGTTTCAAAAAGGTGCTGATATTATTCTGTATATTGGATACCATACTGTATGTGAAACAAATACAAACACAGGAGGTAACCGATATGATTTCTGATTTTTGGTTGGAACACCTTGACGAGTTCCTCGGTTTGATGCGTGAACAGCAGTATAGCCAATCCACCATCAGGCATTACGAAATCACTGCTGAACAGCTAATCAATGGCACATGGCAGTCTTACGAGGACGCAATCTCTTATTACCGCAATGAGTGTCCCCTGAGCAGGGAGAGATGTACGTCTTATCTGTCCATCCTCAAAAAACTCCAGGCTTACCACTTAAATGGTGCGGTACCTGTTTACGGCAGGATACAGCGCCAGCTGGAATACGTTAAGCCGAGCCTTGGGGAATTGGACCTGACATATCTCCAGGGGCGTCTCCATGAACTGCTTTCCTATATGGAGGCACATGGGTACTGTAAGGACACGGTCAAAAAAACGGGCTTTGTCGCATCCCGCATTATCGTGCTCTCCAGGACCATCGCATGGGACTCCTATGCCGATATCTGGGGCTGGTATCTTGGCAACGGCCACCGCGAGGGGTATCTGCATGATATCCGCTGCATCCTCGGCATGTTGGAAAACTTCCATCTGCACGGGCTGTATCCAAACAACCGTGAAGCGCAGAACCCCTTGTGCATACGCCGTAATAACTATTCAGGCCTGAACCCTGAGTACAGGGCATTGGTTGATTTTGGCTGCAAAATCGGAGAAAGCCGTGGGCTGAAGCCATCTTCCATCTGCACGATGAGGGGAAAAATAAGCTCCCTCCTACACTTCCTGCAGGAAGCCGGTGAAGATTCCCTCCAAAGTGTTTTAGAGGAGACAGTGGTTTCTTTTTTCTACAAGGATGGGGAACGTCTCCGTGGGCATTCCACTTATTCGGCCATTGCTGCTTTTTTAAAAGATGCAATGGGATATGACCCCGATGCCTGCAGACGGCTTTTGTCCTATGTCCCAAAAGTCCGAAAAACACGCAGCAACATCCAGTACCTGACAGATGCTGAATGCAATGCATTCCGTTCAGCGCTGGAGGATATGGGGAACGGAATCTCTTACAAGCACAGGGCAATCGGGGCAATCCTGTATTATACGGGAATGCGCTGCTCCGATATTTCTGACCTGAGGCTTGATTCCGTTGACCTGAACCGCCGCGAGATCCGGTTTTCCCAACGGAAAACGGATAACCAGACAGTGCTTCCCCTTTCAGCGGTAGTAGGCAATGCAATCATTGACTATTGTGTCAATGAACGCCCCGAAACGGACTGCCAATACCTCTTTGTGACGGATGACGCCCCACACCACAGGCTCATCAAGGGCGGCATCCAATGGGCGGCCGAGAAAATCATGGAAGCCTCCGGTATCCGCCAAAATGAAGGCGACCGCAAAGGCGGCCATATATTCCGCCACAGGGCAGTGTGCAGGATGTCCGAAAACAATGTCCCAGCGCCTGTGATCAGTGCGGCCGTCGGACATATAGACCCCAAATCCTTGGATTCCTACCTGTATGCTGACATGGCGCATATCCGGTCATGCGCCCTCGGGCTTGGAAGATATCCAATGGCAGAGGAGGTGTTCTCCCATGTCTGAATACAGCCGTGAAAGGGCAGACGTCCTGGACGCATTTGTAAAATACAGGAGGGCCTCCAACCGCTGGAACCCCGTGTCTGAGTCAAACCTTCTGTATTTTGACCGGTACTGCACTAAGGAATTCCCCGGGGTGCAGGGGATTACCCAGCCGATGCTGGAGGGCTGGTGTACACAGAGGGAAACAGAGACTAAGCGTTCCCTGATCAGCAGATGTTCGTCGGTCGTACAATTGGTAAAGTACCTTATTGCCCGCGGTGATGAAAGCATCCGCCTTCCGGACATGCCGCCCAATCCGAGGAAAAACTACATCCCCCATGCTTTCAGCGATGAGGAGCTGGCGGCATTCTTTACGGAATGTGACAGGCGTGTGGGCATCGCCGCTGGCCGGGAAAAGGCATTCCGTGCGCTTCTCGTTGCCGTAATGTTCCGCCTGCTTTACAGCAGTGGGATGAGGACTACGGAAGCACGCCTGCTCCAGGCATCGGATGTCGATCTTGAAAACGGCATCATAAATGTCCGTGAAACCAAAGGCGGCATACAGCATTATGTGGCTTTGCATGATGATGCTGTCAGGATGCTCCGTTCGTATGACAGGGCCGCACGGCGCATATATCCGGGAAGGAAAGTGTTTTTCCCCGGGAAGGGCCTTGAACCACTGTCGCCGGATATGCTGGATTATGAATTCCATAAGGTATGGGACAGCATCAGTAAAGCAACTGCTGTCCCATATGATTTCCGTCACAATTATGCAACAACAAACATCAACTCATGGATTGACAGCGGTTTTGAATTCCATGATAAGCTCGTTTACCTGAGCAAGAGCATGGGGCATACATCCCTCGAAAGCACGAAATACTACTACTCCCTTGTCCCGACGCTGGCTGACATTCTTGACAGGAAAAGCGGCGCGGGCTTTGACGAGATGGTTCCGGAGGTGATCCATTATGAGTAAGACAGGTAAGGATGCCGCCGAAATCGCCAGGTATATTTCTTCATTTTTAAACGATTATGCCCCATCGCAGCTGACAAACAGCGAGAACACCCTGCACGGGTATGAAACAGCCCTGACGCTTTATATCGCATACCTTGAAGCCTGTGGGACCACGGTTTCCAGCTTTAGTGCCAAATGTTTTGAGCAGGAAACTATTGAAAACTGGCTGGTCTGGCTGGCAGACACACGTAAATGCGGCCCGGAAACATGCAACAACAGGCTTGCAGCGATCCGCGCGTTTGCGAGATACCTTTCATCCAGGGATGCAAGATATCTTTATCTAAAGGCAGAAGCGGAAAATGTCCCGCAGCGCAAAACTTCCAGAAAAAAGACCGTTGGCCTAACCCGCAGGGCAGTTTCGGCGATCCTTGCCGAACCCGACCAAAAAACAAAAACGGGGGTCAGGGATCTGACGTTCCTGACTGTCTTATATGGAACAGCGGCCAGGATGGATGAGATGCTCTCCATGAAGATCAAGCATCTTCATCTTGATGCGGCAAAGCCATACATTACCATAGTTGGCAAAGGGGATAAAGTGCGCACCCTTTATCTCCTCCCCAAAGCAGTGGGCCATCTGAAGCGCTATATCCAGGTTTTTCACGGGACAGCCCCCTTGCCGGAGGCATATGTTTTCTTTTCCCGGAACAGTGGCACAGATGGAAAAATGTCACAGAGTGCGATCCGTAAAATGATAAAAAAACACGCTGTTTCAGCAAACAAAAAATGTGCAGAGGTTCCTTTGGGGCTTCATGCACACCAATTCCGTCACGCAAAGGCAACCCACTGGCTGGAAGACGGAATCAATATCATCCAGATATCCTTCCTGCTCGGGCATGAGCAGATGGAGACCACCATGCGTTATCTGGACATCACAACAGAACAGGAAGCTGCAGCATTGGCAACACTTGAAGAGGAGCATCATAAAGATGTAAAACCAAAATGGAATCCTGAAAAGGATTCTCTCGCTGCCATATGCAATCTGCGGAAAATAAAAAAGTAACAAAATAAAATCAGCACCTTTTTGACATGATACGCTTTATCCTTGGGCGTTTTCCAAAGAAGGTTCTGATTTACCAGGGGTGCTGATAATACGACCGCTTTTAGGCGGCGTTCCCCTGGGTATATTTTTGCAGTTTAACAGGAAGGGGTGTCCGCCGTGGCGAACAGAATCAAGGGTATCACTGTTGAGATCGGCGGGGATACCACTAAATTACAGACTGCCTTAAAAGGTGTCAATTCTTCCATCCGGGATACGCAGTCGCAGCTCCGTGATGTGGAGAAGCTCTTAAAATTAGACCCCGGCAACACGGAGCTGCTGGCGCAGAAGCACCGGATTTTGGGCGAGGCGGTGGCAGGTACGAAGGAAAAGCTGGAAACCTTAAAGACCGCCGTAGAGCAGGCAAACACGGCCCTTGCCAACGGGGAAATCTCGCAGGACCAGTACGATGCCCTCCAGAGGGAAATCACAGAGACCGAGCAGAGACTAAAGGATTTAGAAAAACAGGCCGGGCAGTCATCTGTGGCATTGCAGAAAATCTCCGCCGCAGGGGAAAAGCTGAAGACTGTGGGGGACAACATTTCCTCCGCAGGGAAGAAGCTGCTCCCCGTCACGGCAGGCGTGACGGCTTTGGGGACAGCGGCAGTCAGCACAGCGGCAAACTTTGAATCGTCCATGTCGCAGGTGCAGGCCACGATGGGCATTACGAAAGATTCCATGTCGGAAGTGAATGGGGAGTCTGTCAATACGATGGATACGCTCTCCAATCTGGCGAAGAAAATGGGCAGCGAGACGGCCTTTTCCGCTTCGGAGTGTGCGGAGGCACTGAATTACCTTGCCCTTGCCGGATACGATACACAGCAGATGTGCGACACGCTTCCCACCGTCCTAAACCTTGCGGCGGCGGGCGGAATCGACCTTGCGGCGGCATCGGACATGGTGACGGATGCCATGTCCGCCCTGGGCATGGGCGTGGATGAGGCGGGGACGATGGTGGACCAGATGGCGAAGACCGCCTCCACCACCAACACCTCCGTGGCGCAGCTCGGCGAGGGCATCCTTACCATCGGCGCGACCGCAAAGACTGTGAAGGGCGGCACGGCGGAGCTGAACACGGCCCTCGGCATCCTCGCCAACAACGGCATCAAGGGTGCGGAGGGCGGCACACACCTCCGAAACGTCATCCTTTCCCTGCAGAACCCGACCGACAAGGCGGCCGCCTGCATGGAGCAGCTTGGCCTGGATGTTTACGATTCCGAAGGGAATATGCGCTCCCTCAATGACATCCTCGGTGACCTGAACACGAGCATGGACGGCATGACGGCGGCGGAGAAAAGCAACATCATCGGGCAGATTTTCAATAAAACCGACCTGTCCTCCGTGAACGCCCTGCTTGCCAACACGGGAAGCACATGGGATGACCTGCAGCAGTCCATCATTGAAAGCGGCGGTGCGGCGCAGCAGATGGCGGACACACAGCTTGACAACCTGCAGGGGCAGATCACCATTTTAAAGTCAGCCTTAGAGGGGCTGGCGATTTCATTTGGGGAGCTTCTGCTGCCCGCAATAAAGACCATCGTCGGATGGGTGCAGAAGTTCGTGGACTGGCTGAACGGCATGGATGAGGGGACGAAGAAGGTGGTGGGTACCATTGCGCTCCTTGCGGCGGCTTTGGGGCCGGTGCTGATTGTCATTGGGAAAGTGGTGTCCGCGGTCGGCACAATCATGACGATTGTGCCGAAGGTGGCGGGAGTCATCAATACCGTAAAGACCGCTTTTGCCGCCTTAAACACCACCATGCTTGCCAATCCCATATTCCTCATTATCGCAGCGATTACGGCACTGGTGGCGGCATTTATCTATCTGTGGAACACGAATGAGGATTTCCGGCAGTTCTGGATCAACCTCTGGGAGAATGTGAAGGAGGTCGCCATTGCCGTATGGGAGGCCATCAAAAACTTTTTCACGGCGGCATGGGAGGCCATCTCATCCACGGCAAAGGCTGTGTGGAACGGGATAAAAGATTTCTTTTCCGGGCTGTGGGAAGGGATAAAAACGATATTCAGCACAGTGGTGGAAGTAATAAAAACAATTATCACCACTTATTTCAATATTTACAAGACCATCATAACCACAGTCTTAAATGCCATTAAAACCGTATTCACCACCATTTGGAACGGGATAAAAACCGTGGTCACGACAGTGGTGACGGCAATCCAGACCTTTATCACCACGGCATGGAACGCTATAAAAAATACAGTCACAACAATCCTGAATGCGATAAAGACAGTGATTACTACGGTGTGGAATGCGATAAAGACTGCGGTCACGACAGTGGTAAACGGCATCAAGTCCACCATTTCCACGGTGTGGAACAGCATAAAATCCGTGGTTACGAGTGTTGTGAACAGCATTAAAAGTACGGTCACCACAGTGTTCAATAACATCTGGAGCAGCATTAAGGGAACGATGGGAAAAATCGTGTCCTCCATCAAGGAAGGATTCAACCAGGCAATTTCCTTTATTACGAGCCTGCCGTCCAAAGCCCTGCAGTGGGGCAAGGACATCATCATGGGCATCGTAAACGGCATCAAAAGCTGTATCTCTGCCGTGGGAGATGCCGTGAGCAGCGTGGCGAACAAGATTAAGTCCTTTCTGCACTTCTCCGTGCCGGACGAGGGACCGCTGACCGATTACGAGAGCTGGATGCCGGACTTCATGAAGGGGCTGGCAAAAGGCATTGAGGACAGCAAGAGCATGGTGGCAAAGGCAATGGACGGCGTGGCGGCGGATATGGTCCTGAACCCTTCCGCAGCCATGCAGGAGATTTCTGTATCTGGAAACGGCGGGGACGGTGTGTCACAGGGCGGCTCCATAAACGGGCCGCTGATTGAAGTGAAGGAAATGAACGTGAGGAGCGAGGAGGACATCCGCAAAATCTCACAGCAGCTTTACCGGCAGCTCCAGCAGGG
>ERZ808054.1321-NODE-1321-length-14643-cov-30.363724_pt1 | contig 14643 bp, 13 predicted proteins | sample MGYA00380201_ERZ808054 | MGnify/ENA primary metagenome ERZ808054 (study PRJEB31490, sample SAMN06133419) | mouse gut metagenome | isolation source: Z5_2 | host: mice | place: China: Chengdu | collected 2015-05 ... | reverse complement strand
GTATTGACAACGGGCCTATGGAGGGCTTCTGGGGCATCCTCAAGCGGGAGCGCTATTATGGAAGGAAATTCACCAGCCGGGAGCAGCTGGACCGGATGATCCGGGAGTATATTGCCTACTACAATTTCAACCGCCTCCAACGCCGCCTGGGCGTCCATACACCGATGGAAGTCTTCACCCAATACAGAGCAGCCTGAAAATTTTGCACCTTATTTCACTGTCTACTTGACGGGGAGCAGTTCATTGTATCTGCGTTTGTAATCGCCGTCATCATCACAGAAGCGTTCCGCCGTCACAGGGCCGTCTAAATCCAGCAGCCGCGCGGCAGGCAAGGCGTCCAGCGGTACGGATTCCAGATACGCTCCCACTTTCTCAGCCCCGCATGGCGGCTTCGGACTGCTCCAGCTGGGCGATGAGGGCCCGCAGCTTCTCGGCCTGGTCCCGCTGGTTCTGGACGATGTGCTCCGGAGCCTTGGAGGTGAAGGCCTCGTTGTTCAGCTTGGCCTCGATGCCCTTGAGATGGCCCTCGGCCTTGGCCTTCTCCTTGGCGATGCGCTCCAGCTCCTGCTGGATGTCCACCAGCTCGGCAAGGGGCATGAAGGCCCGGGCGGCGTGGGTGATGACCTCCACCATGCCCTGAGCGGCGGGGGCGGTATCCGTTACATGGACCTCGCCGGCTCCCGCCAGCCGCTGGAAGAAGGGCGCTCCGGCGGTAAAGGTCTCCCGGCGTTCCGTGACCACGGTGAGCTGGACCTTCCGGCCCGGGGCCACGTTCATCTCCGCCCGGCGGGTGCGGATGGCCCGGATCAGGTCCATGATCTCCTCCATGGCGGCCTCCTCGGCGGGATAGGAGAACTTCCCGTCATAGACGGGCCAGGCGGTCTTCATGAGGAACTCGCTCACCTCGCCGGGGACGTGGGGCAGGGCCTGATAGATCTCCTCCGTGATGAAGGGCATGAAGGGGTGCAGGAGCTTCAGCATCTGGATGAGGACATAGCAGAGGACGTTCTGGGCGTTCTCCGCGCCCTCGCCCTGCATCCGGGACTTGGTCAGCTCGATATACCAGTCGCAGTAGGTGTCCCAGATGAAGTCGTAGACCTTGGCGGAGGCCACGCCCAGCTCGTAGGCGTCCAGGTTCTCGGTGACCTCCTTGACGAGGGTGTTCAGCTTGGAGAGGACCCACTTGTCCTCCAGCTCCAGCTTCTCGGGGAGCTTCACCTGGTCGATGGTCAGGTTCATGAGGACGAACCGGCTGGCGTTCCAGATCTTGTTGGCGAAGTTGCGCATGGCCTCGCACTTCTCCACGTAGAAGCGCATGTCGTTGCCGGGGCTGTTGCCGGTGACGAGGTTGAAGCGCAGGGCGTCCGCGCCGTACTTTCCGGCGATCTCCAGGGGGTCGATGCCGTTGCCCAGGGATTTGGACATCTTCCGGCCCTTGTCGTCCCGGACCAGGCCGTGGATGAGGACCTTCTCAAAGGGGAACTTCTTCATCTGCTCACAGCCGGAGAAGATCATCCGGGCTACCCAGAAGAAGATGATGTCGTAGCCGGTGACCAGGACGGAGGTGGGATAGAAATAGTCCAGCTCCGGGGTCTTGCCGGGCCAGCCCAGGGTGGAGAAGGGCCACAGGGCGGAGGAGAACCAGGTGTCCAGCACGTCGGGGTCCCGCTCAATGTTCGCGCTGCCGCACTTGGCGCAATGGGCGGGGTCGGCGCGGTCCACGGTGATGTGGCCGCAGTCCGCGCAGGTCCAGGCGGGGATCTGATGGCCCCACCAAAGCTGGCGGGAGATGCACCAGTCGTGGACGTTCTCCATCCAGTTGGTGTAGGTCTTGGAGAAGCGCTCGGGGATGAACTTCACCTCGCCGTCGTTGACCACCCGAAGGGCCTCCTCGGCCAGGGGGGCCATCTTCACGAACCACTGGGCGGAGATCAAGGGCTCCACGTCGTTCTTGCAGCGGTAGCAGGTGCCCACGTTGTGGCTGTACTCCTCGGTCTTGACCAGATAGCCCTGCTCCTCCAGGTCCTTGACCAGCTGCTTGCGGCACTCGTAGCGGTCCATGCCGTTGTAGGGCCCGCCGTTGGCGTTGATCCTGCCGTTGTCGTCGATGACCCGGATGGTCTCCAGGTTGTGGCGCAGGCCCACCTCGAAGTCGTTGGGGTCGTGGGCGGGGGTCATCTTCACCGCGCCGGTGCCGAAGCCCAGCTCCACGTACTCGTCGGCGACGATGGGGATCTCCCGATCCATGATGGGCAGGATGCAGGTCTTGCCCACAAGGTGCTTGAAGCGCTCGTCCTCGGGGTTCACGGCTACGCCGGTGTCGCCCATCATGGTCTCCGGGCGGGTGGTGGCCACCACCAGGTCGCCGCTGCCGTCGGAGAGGGGATAGCGGATGTGCCACAGGTGGCCGGGCTTGTCCACATACTCCACCTCCGCGTCGGAGAGGGCGGTGATGCAGTGGGGGCACCAGTTGATGATGCGGCTGCCCTTGTAGATGAGGCCCTTGTCGTAGAGCTCGCAGAAGGTCTCACGGACGGCCTTGGAGCAGCCCTCGTCCATGGTGAACCGGGCCCGGTCCCAGTCGCAGGAGGAGCCCATCTTCTTCTGCTGCTCCACGATGCGGTCCCCGTACTTGTGCTTCCAGTCCCACACCCGCTCCAGGAATTTCTCCCGGCCCAGGTCGTAGCGGGTCAGGCCCTCGTTCCTGCGCAGCTCCTCCTCCACCTTGATCTGGGTGGCGATACCCGCGTGATCCACGCCGGGCATCCAGAGGGCCTCATAGCCCTGCATCCGCTTGTAGCGGACGAGGATGTCCTGGAGGGTGCAGTCCATGGCATGGCCCATGTGGAGCTGGCCGGTGACGTTGGGGGGCGGCATGACGATGGAGAAGGGTTTTTTGTCCGGGTTGGGAGCTGCCTTGAAGCAGCCGGCGTCCAGCCAGGATTGATAGATCTTGCCCTCAGTCTCCTGGGGTTCGTAGGTTTTGGGAAGTTCTTTTCTCATGATGGTATTCTCCTTATTCTTGCAGGTCGGTTATTTTCTGATAAATTCTGCATCGGCTTCCGGGATGCCCGCCGGGTCCGTGACATACCGCTCCGCGCGCATGTGCAGGCCGTATTTTTCCCGCAGGCGGGCGATGGCGTCCATCATCGGCGAGGCGTGGTGCAGATCGATGGCCCGCTGGTCCCGCCAGATGTCGATCAGCAGGACCGTCTCGGGGTCGTCCGCCGGATAGAAGTAGGCATAACGCTGGTTGCCCTCCTCGGCGCGGATCAGGTCCGCCGTGCCGCTCCGCTCCATTTCCTCCACAAAGCGGCGGGCGGCGCCGCCCTCTCCGGTGTAGTAGAGATTCATTACGATGCTCATGGCGCTACCTCAGCGGGATCGTCATTGCCGCTCAAACGAAAAATAAATTCCATAGCCGTCCTCCTATCGAATATTCCGCACCGTCAGGCCGGTCTTGCGGCTGATGAACTCCCGGAAGGCCATGGCGGTGCCTTTGGTAAAGCCGTCCTTGCGGTAGATCTGCCCCAGGTTGCGGTCCAGGTAGAACAGGAAATATTCCGATGTCTCGCAGACCGTCCGGATCTGATCGTAGGTAAAACTGCTTTCGGCGGCCATGCTGGTGCTGGTATAGCCGTCGGGGCCGAAGGAGGCGGTGACCTCCCGTGCGTCCGGAAGAACGTGCCTGGCCCGGAAGCGGCCGTTGAGCCGGTCCTCCCAGACGATAATGACCAGCAGGAACAGCGCCAGGGCTCCGTTGAGCCACCACCGGCTGTCCCCCACCTGGAAGGACACCCAGGCAAAGAAGATGTTCAGCCCGATGATCAGCAGTCCCAGGGTGCGGACCATGCGGTTACGGTTCCGGCGCATGGTCTTTCTCGCCCCCTTGGACAGGGCGGCCAGTTCCTTGCTGCCGATGATGGTCTTGTTGACGTATTCCATTCTATCACCTCCATAGGGAAGCAAAAATCGCCCCGGACAACGACGTCCAGGGCGAATGTAAGCATCCGCGGTACCACCTGTGTTCCCCCGGCGGGGCCGGGGGCGCTCTGCCTCTGTAACGGGAGGACCCGCCGTCCCCTGCCGTCTTGCGGTTCAGGGACGGGGCTCGGGGACGACCTTCCGCGCCGCCGGGGAACGCCTCGCACCAAAGCGGCGTCTCTCTTTGCCCCGGGAGGAGCGCGTACTCCTTCCCTTCTCTGCCTTTTTCCTGTCTAGTATAGTCAAGACCCGCGGGTTTGTCAAGTCCTCCGTAAAAATGTCTCCAAGGAAAAAAGGAAGCCGCCGGCGTACGTACTGCCGGCGGCTTGGTCATTGGAGAGCTCAGCGCTTGTTCTGATTGCTCTGGTTGTTCTTCTGATTCTGGTTCTGATTCTGCTCGTTCTGATTCTGGTTATTGTTCTGGTTCCGGTTCTGATTGTTGTTCTGGTTGCTCATAGCCGTGAAACCTCCTTTCCAAAAACGGTACGGTGCTATTCTTTCCCACGGTTTCCTGTCTTATACATGGGCTTGGGCGAATAAAAGGAAATTTTCGGAAGAGAATAGGGGTATCTCATATTGAAAAGGAGCATTCCTATGGAACTCAAAGACAGCGTCACAAAAGAAAACCTCCTCCGCGCCTTCGCCGGGGAGAGCCAGGCCCGCAACCGGTACACCTTTGCCGCGGACGCCTGCCAGGAGAAGAAACTGCAGGTATTGGAGCAGATCTTCACCTACACCGCGGGGCAGGAGAAAGAGCACGCGGAGATCTTCTACGACCATCTCAAGCAGGGCGGGTGTGAGAACATCACCATCACCGCCAACTATCCCATCGACCTGCCGGACCAGCCCCTTCAGCTTTTGGAGCTGGCGCGGCAGCATGAGATGGATGAGTTTGGCGATATTTATCCCGCTTTCGCGGAGAAGGCGCAGGAGGAAGGATTTCCGGAGATCGCGCGGCATTTCCGTCAGATCGCGGAGATCGAAAAAGTCCATGCGGAGCGGTTCGAGCGGTTTGCCAAATTCCTGCGGGAGAATAAGCTGTTTGTCAGCGATGTGGAGACGGGGTGGATGTGCCTGAACTGCGGGCATGTCGTTTCGGCGAAGCAGGCCCCCGCCAAGTGTCCGGTTTGTTCTCACGACCAGGGGTTCTTCATTCGGTTGGAGTTGTCACCGTATGAACGGTGACAACTCCGGGGGCTCTGCCGCCCGTAGGGCGGCATGGCGGCCGCTTCTTTAACCGGCCCGGGGGCTGCGCGCCCCCGAGCCTTGCGGGTACTTTTTGTGTGAACAAAAAGTACCCAAAAAGTCACTTAGGAAACTACGTTTCCTAAGAACCTTCCTGAATTACGGGGGTGATTGGTTACGCTACGATCTTTAGATTGGCTGGTCTATCGTCCGTGCATTGGGCCGATGCCAGTCTGCACTTCTGCGCACAGTCCTATTGATGGTACTGGTTGCCTCGCGGCACTCGGCACGAAGGTCTGGCGGGGAGGGTGCAAATCAGAAGAGTGTACCGTTAGACCGCGTGCCCTTTGCAGGCAGTACCCCTTTGAAAGGCCGGCAGGCGGACTCCTACAAGTACCAGAGCGGCTGAAGAAGTACTGGAACTTCGGAGGCTTCGCCTCCCAGGAACCCCGCCGCACGGCCCTTTACTCCCCCGCTAAAGGAGTCCAGAACCATTGGTTCTGGCGCGTTTTTGGTACCTTTTGTCGCGGGACAAAAGGTACCGCAGGGCGTCCGGGGGCGCGCAGCCCCCGGGGTATCAATGAGAAACAACTCCCCGCCGCCCCGCAGGGGCGGCACCTACATACTTCTATCCAAAATTGATCTAGGCTCCAAGATCGATCCCCAAGGGATTGCATTTCCCTAAAAAACCGTATATAATAGAAAAGAGCGGGCTTGTCCCGCAAATAAAAGGATCAAAGGAACACTATGACATTTCAAGAATTGAACCTGCTGCCCCAGCTCCTCCAGGCGGTGGAGGAACTGGGATACGTCCAACCCTCCCCTATCCAGGCCCAGGCCATTCCCCCCATTTTGAAGGGAAAAGACCTGATCGGCTGCGCCCAGACCGGAACAGGCAAGACGGCGGCCTTCGCCATCCCTATCCTCCAGCGCCTCCACGGGCACGTGGGCAAAAAACATACCCCTATCCGCGCCCTTGTGCTGACGCCCACCCGTGAGCTGGCCCTGCAGATCAAGGAAAGCTTCGACCAGTATGGCAAATACCTGGAGCTGCGCCACACCGTCATCTTCGGCGGCGTGGGCCAGGCCCCCCAGGTGGAGGCCCTGCAAAAGGGCGTGGACATCCTGGTCGCCACCCCCGGGCGGCTCAACGACTTGTGCAACCAGGGCCACATCGACCTCTCCGGCATCGAGGCCTTCGTCCTCGACGAGGCAGACCGGATGCTGGACATGGGCTTCATCCACGATGTGCGGAAGGTCATCGCCCGTCTGCCGGAGAAGCGGCAGACCCTTCTCTTCTCCGCCACTATGCCACAGGAGATCGCGGACCTGTCCCGCACCATCCTGAAAAATCCCGTCCGGGTGGAGGTGACCCCCCAGTCCTCCACGGTGGATGCCATCGAACAGCGCCTCTACAAGGTGGACAAGGGCAACAAAAAGCTCCTCCTCCAGGAGGTGCTGAAGGACGAGTCTCTGGACAGCGTCCTGGTCTTCACCAACACCAAGCACGGTGCGGACCGGGTGGTGAAGGAGCTGGGCCGCGCCGGCATCGCCGCCATGGCCATCCACGGCAACAAGGGCCAGACCGCCCGTATCAAGGCCCTGGAGAGCTTCAAGAGCGGGGCCATCCGGGTGCTGGTGGCCACCGACATCGCCGCCCGGGGCATCGACGTCAACGAGCTGGCGGCGGTGGTGAACTACGAGCTGCCCAACGTGCCGGAGACCTACGTCCACCGCATCGGACGGACGGGACGGGCGGGCCGGGGCGGCGTGGCCGTCAGCTTCTGCAACTTCGATGAACTGGCCTATCTGAAGGACATCGAGAAGCTCACCAAGAAAAAAGTCCCCGTGGTGGAGGACCACCCCTGGCCCATGGATATCTTCGAGCCCGCGCCCAAAAAGCAGCGCGAGCCAAGGCCGCCGGCAGGCGGCCGGGACAGTCGTTTGGCTGCAAAGCGGACAAATGACGTCCCCATATCTCCCCGGGCGGAACGCCAGGCGGCCCAGCCCAAGCAGAAGAAGCCCGCCCAGGAGATCCCCGTGCCGGTCAAGCTCTCCACCCCTCCCCCGCTGCCCAAGCCCGTGTCCGCCAAGGCGGCCCCGCCGCCGAAGCCCAAGCCTCAGCCAAAACCCCAGCAAACCAAGCCCCAGCCCAAACCGGTCAAGGCCGCCAAAGCGGCCAAGCCCGCGCCCCAGCCGGAGCTCCCCGCCATGGAGGAGCCCGTCATTTACAAGGTGGAGCGCTCCAAGGCGGTGTTCCCGCCGGAGCCCGCCAAGACGGTCCTGCGCCGGGTCACCTCCGAGCCGCCCCGGATGGGACGCCTGGTGGCCTTCGCCGACGGGCGCCGCAGCGGCGGAAGCCGCCGCCGGAGTCCGGGAAAGACGAAATAATTGGAGGTAGTCGATATGGAACGCATTGCCAGCTTTCAGGTGGACCACAACAAACTGCTGCCGGGGATGTACCTCTCCCGCCGGGACGGCGAGGTGGTCACCTTCGACCTCCGCTTCAAGAAGCCCAACACCGGCGATCTGCTGACCAACGCGGAGATGCACTCGGTGGAGCACATCATCGCCACCCTTCTCCGGAACGGCAGGGCCAGGGATGCCGTGATCTACTTCGGCCCCATGGGCTGTCAGACGGGGTTTTACTTCCTCTTCGACGGCAGGCAGCTCAGTGATGCCGCCGCCGTGGAGCTGGTGAAGGAGACCTTCGCCGCCGGAGCCGCCTTTGAGGGCGAAATGCCTGGAAAAAGCGCCATCGAATGCGGGAATTACATCAATCTGGAGGTCTCCCTGGCCCGAGAACAGTGCGCGTATTACAGCGGCCTCATCCGGGACTGGACGGTCGAAAAACTGGCGTACTAAAGAAAATGTAAGATTTCCGAAAATTTTGGGAAAAAGTATTTGACATTCCGGGATTTGTCCACTATAATACTAGGCGTGTCTTTGCGAGGTGTGCTATGCTGTTAGATGTCAGAAAGATCGTCAACGCCCCCGGAGAGCGGATGGAGTTCCAGTTCGAGCTGGATCTGTCCGATGTGGACTTCGGCGGCCTGTATCCCGCGCAGGAACCGGTGGTGGTAACCGGCGAGGTGCGGAATATAGCGGGGATGCTCCTTTTGGATTTCACGGCCGCCTCCTCGCTCCATTCCATCTGTGACCGCTGTCTCAAGCCCTTCGACGACCCCCGTTCCGTCACGTGCAGCTACGCGCTGGCGGAGGAGGTGGAGGACGAGGGCAACGACGGCATCATCCTCCTTGAGGAGGGATGCGTCGATGTGGGCGATCTGGCCCGGACGGCCTTCATTCTGGAGATGGATACGAAGACCCTTTGTTCGGAAGACTGCAAGGGCATCTGTCCCGGCTGCGGCGTCGATCTCAACCAAGGGAGCTGTACCTGTCAAAAGCAGGTGGACCCCCGATTGGCGGTGCTGGCCCAGCTTCTGGAGAAAGACAAGTAACAGTAAATAAAAAATTCAGATATACAGGAGGTGTCATCATGGCAGTCCCTAAGGGTAAAGTATCTAAGGCAAGACGCGATAAGCGCCGCTCTTCCGTTTGGAAGCTGAAGGCGCCCGGTCTGACCCCTTGTCCCAAGTGCGGCGCGATGCGCCTGCCCCACAGAATGTGCCCCGAGTGCGGTACCTACAATGGCCGTCAGGTCAAGAGCTCCGCTGTCGAGGACTAAAAGTTCAAACAAGAAGGCTTCTCACCCTAGGGGTGAGAAGCCTTCTTGTTTGAGGAGCTTTCGCTTTGCTCTGCGCCTCCTTCGTCGACGCTCGCTCCGCGCAAAGAGTTTTTCCAAGGCGCATGTCCTTGGAAAAACGATCAAAATTTATTTTGCCGCCTGCGGGCGGCAAAACTCCCGTGGGGCCGCCAAAGGCGGCCTTAGGGCTATGGCGGGCTCTGCCCGCCCAACGCCTGCGGAGGGCTCCTGGATATGTGCTTCCAGAAATCGCTTGACAATGTCATGCGGCTGTGCTATTCTGTTTACATGACAATGTAGTGCAAAGGAGGACGGACCGATGAAGGAGAAACAGCTGTTGACCAACACGGAGTGGGAGGTCTGCGAGTGCCTGTGGGAGGAGTCCCCCCTGACCATGACCCAGATCGCCGCCCGGCTGACGGAGCGCACGGGCTGGACCAAGAGCACCGGCGAGACCCTGGTGCGCCGCATGGCGGACAAGGGCCTCCTCCACTGGGAACAGGGAACAAAGGCGAAGCTCTACTCCCCCACCGTGGCCCGGGAGGACGCGGTGGTCCAGGAGACCCGGGGCTTCCTGCGCAAAGTCTTCGGGGGCAGCGTGGGGCTGCTGGTGAACACTATGGCGGAGCGGGAGGAGCTGAGCCGGGAGGAGATCGACCAGCTCTACGAGGCCCTGCGGAAGCTGGAGGAAAAGGGCCATGATTGAGTGGATCGTCACCAGCTCGGCGCTGATCCTGCTGGTCTTGCTGCTGCGGGTCCTCATCAAGGACCGGGTGAGCCCCCGGCTGCGGTACGCCCTGTGGGGACTGGCGCTGCTGCGGCTGGTCATCCCCGTGTCCCTGTGGGAGAGCCCTGTCAGCGTCATGACGCCTGTGGCTGCTCAGGGGGCGTACCAAGCAGTAGAGAAGATTCCCCGCTATGTGCGGGACCGGCCTGATGGCTGGGTGGACATCGGACATGAGAGCGGGTATACCTCCATCCCAGGGGAGATCGCGGAATCCAGGGAACCGGTCCGGTACGGCTGGCCAGAACAGACGGAGGCCCCGCTGCCGGAGCTGAAAAGACAAGTAAGCATCCGCAATGCTTTCCTGCTGGCATGGCTGGCGGGGAGCGTCCTCACGGGGGCGTTCCTGCTGGCGGTGAACCTGCGGTTTGACCACAGATTGAAGAAGGACCGGCGGACGGTGGGGCAGTACCGGGGCCGCTGGGTATTCGTGATGGAGGGCCTGTCCACGCCCTGCCTCTTCGGCCTGTTTCGCCCCGGCATCTACCTGACGCCAGGGCTGGGGGAGGACGAGAAGCCCCACGTCCTGGCCCATGAGTACGCCCACTTCCGTCAGGGGGACCACATCTGGGCGGCCCTGCGGGGGGTATGTCTGGCACTGCACTGGTACAATCCCCTGGTCTGGCTGGCGGCGTACCTGAGCCGCCGGGACTGTGAGCTGAGCTGCGACGAGGGGGCCGTCCGCCTCCTAGGGGAGGAAAACCGCGCGGACTATGGCCGCACTCTGGTAGGCCTGGTATCCCGCCGGACCACCGCCGCCGACCTGGCCTGCTGCGCCACCACCATGACCGGCGGCAAGTCCGCCCTGAAGGAGCGGATCGCTCTGCTGGTAAAACACCCCCGGACCACGGCGGTCATGGCCGTGCTGGTGGCGGCGGCGTGCGCGGTGTTCGCGGCCTGCACCTTCACCGGCGCGGCGGAGGCGGAGGAGCCGGAGGCTGACCCTGTGGAACCTGTCCAGGCGGAGCAAGAACCTGCGGACGAACCTGCGCCGGAGCCCGTGGACGAGCCTGCGCCGGAGCCTGTCAGTGTACCGGAGGACCTGCCCACGGAGCTGATGGACCTCAGCCGTCCCCTGGAGGAACAGGGAGAATGGCTCCTGCTGGCACAAACGCCTGGTTTTGACATCGCCCTTTACCGCAGCGCGCGGGACGGCCAGCATGTCTACCTCCGGGTCACCAATCAGAGCTTCCAGCGGTTCAATTGGAACCTGTCCGGTATGGAGTTGCTGCCCACCCTGGAGGTAGTGGATGGGGACGCCAGCATAACGGTGCGGGCGCTCTACCGGCGGTACGAAGGGACTTACTTCAATGGCAGGACAGAAGAACCCGGCATCGTGGCGGACCAAGTCTTTTATGACTGGGATGCTTCCACAAAATATTGGACGGAGCGGACCATCGCCTCCCAGCCGCTCCAGCGGCTGACGGAGGACCTCCCCGCCCTGGCGGACCTGCCCGAAGTCTTTGGAGCAGATTTAGATGAGCCGATGTGGTGGATCGGCGAGGTGCGGCAGGAGAACATCAGGCTCTACTGGGCGCGGTACGAAGAGCAGATGTATCTGCGGTACGGAGAGCATATTCAAAAAATAGACGAGAAGCTGGAGACCAGTTGGCTGCCGGAAATGTACTTTGAGGACCTGGACAACGACGGAGACCGAGAGTTGGTGGTCATATACAACACTGGCCACGGCACCGGCGTCTATACAAACGCTCTTACCGTCTATGAGTGGGACGGCGAGAGCTGGACCTGGACCACCCACGACCCGTTGGAACTCATTGAGGACTTTAACCGCCAGCGAGACTATGCGTTCTACGAGGACGGCACGGCTTATATCAACTACAACGGCCTCGACTTGCTGCTGGACCTGTCGCTTCTCTGGGAATCCGATTATTGGGGAGGCGCCGCTCCGGAAATCTGCGAACTGAGCCAGTACCAGATCAATTATACCTATGAAGACGGCGAACTGTGGCTGACCTTGGCCGGTGAGCTGCTGCATGACGGCTCACCCTTTCTCAGAGGCTACGCCTTCGAGTGTGCGTGGTACGTCTCTTATTACAGCGGAAGCCTCACCGGTTACAGGGGCACTCTCACCGCTGGGAGGATCAATGAATTGCGCAGCGACTTCGCCATAGAGCCCCAGCCGCCGGAGCTGACGGACACCTGGCGGGCCGTCCTGGCGGAAATTTGGGGCAAGTGCGAGAAGAACGGAGAAAACGTCTTTGCCGTCCATGATGTAAACGGTGACGGGGAGGACGAGCTGATCGTCCGGTGGACGCTGGAGGGATCGCCCAATTACGGCTGGGGCACAACGGTCTATGATGCCAACGGCAAAGCAATATTCTATGGAAATGGGCGGTTGACCTTCTACAGCAACGGCGCGATCTCCGTGCCCTGGAGCCACAACCAGGGGCCGTCCATCGCCATCTGGCCCTACAATCTTTATACGTGCCACGTGACTTTTTATAATGGTATCAACTATTCCCACTACACCGAGGCAGGCAGCGCCCGAGCCAGGTGTAACAATGTGCCCAATTTCGAAGACGTAGCATACGCCGACCTGGACGGAGACGGGGTGGTCTACTTCATTGGAGAGGACGCATATAGAGAGGAGAACCCGGTGGACAACGATGTCTACGAGGCGTGGCGGAACCAGTATCTGGCTGGGGCCCAGGTGCTGCCGGTGTGGTACTACCCGCTGACGGAAGAAAATATTTCCCTGATCGGATGAAACCTTTTCGCGGTTTTTACGACTGGACAGATACCGGGGTATCCGGCACACATCAACTGAGGAGTGAAGATCATGAAAAAAAGAATATCGGTATTGCTGCTGGCGGCGGCCCTGTGGGCGCTCCTGGCGGGCTGCGGGATAAAAGCAGAAGCCCCCGCCTCCCCCGCGCCCGTTCCGGAACCGGAAATACAGGAGCCCGCCGTACCGGAACCGGCCCCCGAGCCGGAAGCCCCGCCGGAGGAACCCGCCCCGACGGAGCCAGACGGCATCGCGGGCAGCTATGTGGGCACCTGGCGGGACGATGCCCGGGGGACCAGCGGCGGGCGGTGCTTTATGGAGATCGCCTGCGAGGATGGGGAGAACTACAGCATCGACATCTGGTGGGGCAGCAGCGCGGCGGAGACGAGCCACTGGCAGTACACCGGGACCTATGACGAGACCTGGGAGGGCATCGACTACATCGGGACCCGGTACAAGGAGACGACCCAGGCGGACGGGACGGTGGAACAGACCGCCGAACTGGAGGAGGCCACAGGGCTGCTCTATCTGGAGGAGGGCGTACTGCTCTGGGAGGATACCTTTGAACACACAGGGGACGGTATGAAATTCCAGAGGGAAGCAGAGTAAAGGAGCGGGGCCGCGGCCCCGTTCCTTTACTGTCCGTAATATTCAGCCCTTTTTTTCCAGAATACGCATAAACTCCTCCCCGGTGATGGTCTCTTTCTCGCACAGGTACTTACTCAGCTCATGGAGCTTGCCCTCGTTGTCCTTCAGGAGCTTCCGGGCCTTCTCGTGCTGGTCCTTCACGATGTCCACCACCATCTGGTCGATCCTTGCGGAGGTCTCCGGCGCGCAGGCCAGGGAGGCGTCGCCGCCCATGTACTGATCGGTGACCGTCTCCAGGGCCACCATGTCGAAATCCTCCGTCATGCCGTACCGGGCGACCATGGCCCGGGCAACCTTGGTCGCCTTCTCGATATCGTTGGACGCGCCGGTGGTGATGGAATGGAATGCCAGCTCCTCGGCGGCCCGTCCTCCGGTGAGGGTGGCGATCTGGTTTTCCAGCTCCTCCCTGCTCATGAGATTGCGCTCCTCCTGCTCCACCTGCATGGTGTACCCCAGGGCCCCGGAGGTCCGGGGGATGATGGTGATCTTCGCCACCGGTGCGGAGTGGGTCTGAAGGGCCGCCACCAGAGCGTGGCCGATCTCATGGTAGGAGACCACCAGCCTCTCGTGGTCCGTGAGTATCTTGTTCTTCTTCTGATACCCGGCGATGACCACCTCGATGCTCTCCTGGAGGTCCGCCTGGGTGACGAACTTCCGCCCCTGGCGCACTGCCCGGAGGGCGGCCTCGTTGACCATATTGGCCAGCTCCGCGCCGGAGGCCCCGGAGGCGGCCCGGGCGATGGCGTTGAAATCCACGTCCTCCCCGATCTTTACCTTGGCGGCGTGGACCTTCAAAATCGCCTCCCGGCCCTTCAGGTCCGGCAGCTCCACGGGCACCCGGCGGTCAAACCGCCCGGGGCGCAGCAGCGCGGGGTCCAAGGTCTCCGGCCGGTTGGTGGCGGCCAGGATGACCACGCCCTTGCTGCCCTCAAAGCCGTCCATCTCCGTGAGGAGCTGGTTCAGGGTCTGTTCCCGCTCGTCGTTGCTGCCCGAGCCCGCGCCGCCCCGCTTCTTGCCGATGGTGTCGATCTCGTCGATGAACACGATGCAGGGGGCCTTCTCATTGGCCTGCCGGAACAGGTCCCGGACCTTGTTGGCCCCCATGCCCACGAACATCTCCACAAACTCCGAGCCGGAGATGGAGAAGAAGGGCACCTCCGCCTCCCCGGCCACGGCCTTGGCCAGCAGGGTCTTGCCGGTGCCCGGAGGGCCCACCAGCAGAACGCCCTTGGGCATCTTCGCGCCGATCTCCTGGTACTTCTGGGGGTTGTGGAGGAAATCCACCACCTCCATCAGGTTCTCCTTGGCCTCGTCCTCTCCGGCAACGTCGGTGAATTTGATGCCGGTCTCGCTGGCGATATAAACTTTGGCGCTGCTCTTGCCGAACTGCATGGGCCCGCCCATGGAGCCGCCCATCCGCTTCATCAGCGCCCGGCTCATGAGCTGGCCGATGACGACGAAGACGGCGATGGGCAGGATGAAGGTCAGCAGGAAACTGAGAACGGGGTTCATCCACGGAAATCAATTTTGCAAAATCTGAGCCAAAGAGATAAAATAGGAAATATGAGAAAGCAGATAGTAGAATATTTT
>ERZ808054.1317-NODE-1317-length-14684-cov-3.808653_pt1 | contig 14684 bp, 10 predicted proteins | sample MGYA00380201_ERZ808054 | MGnify/ENA primary metagenome ERZ808054 (study PRJEB31490, sample SAMN06133419) | mouse gut metagenome | isolation source: Z5_2 | host: mice | place: China: Chengdu | collected 2015-05 ... | reverse complement strand
AAAGACTTTCGGTTCCGATAAATTTATCTGTGAGACTTATGGTGTCTTTGACGCTAAGGGTCAGGTCTGCACAAGGGTCTTTTACTCCTCATCCAAGCTCAGCTCTTATAAGTAAATTTAAGGAGCCGATGACGACAAGCAGTTTGGCATCAGTAAGGAGAACCACCTCCTGCCGGTCGTGGAGATGGGGCTTTTCATGGACCGGAACGGCATCCCGCAGGAATTGTTTTCTGATATGGGAGTTAATTATAAAGAATCCCAGATGTGGGCGCGATATCCTTGCGAATATCTGAATGTCTCAGAATTTTTAACCTGCCTGAGCGCAGTACAGCTTCACATGCCGCCACATGGAACTTTTGTTCAATATTATTATATGCAATTATAATTAAAAAAGCAGTAAAATATAGTGAAAATTTATTATTTTTTAGCATTTGTTTAGACCAGCAGTATTTGGCAATACTGAATCAGCTGATCCATAGCTCTGGATATGGGAGTTTTGTCCGGATAAGCAAACCCGATCTGGCGTTTCGGGACTCTGTGGCCCAGTTTCATTTCCCGCAGGGTTCCGTTTTTTATGTCTTTTTCCACGAAATCGCTGATGACGCAGGCAATGCCCAGACCGGCTTTGGCGAATTCTATCGACAGGTCCATATTATCCACTTCAATGACGTTAGAGAGGGCAATGTGATTTTCATCCAGAAAAAGGTCTGCATGTTTCCGGGAAATATTTTCTTTGTTTAACATGATGAAAGCAGCTTCCTGAAAGAAATCCTCTTTTTTGTGGAAATCCCCCCTATATTTCATAGAAAATGGCGCAAGGTATGACTCTGTAGCAACGAAGATATCTTCTATTGTTTTTAGCGGCAGATAAGTGATCATATTGTTTTTTATCGCATCTGCTTTGGATGGAAGCCCTACCAGGCCAATGTCAATGGAACCATCCTGCAATGCCAGAAGCGTGTCAAAGGTTGACTGGCAGGAAATGGTGATCTTGATGTTAGGGTTTTCTGTTATGAAATTTTTCAGGACAGGAAGTAAAACATATTTGCACAGCGTGGTGCTTACCCCGATGGAAAGCTTGCTTACTTTCTGGGAAGTGGATGTCCTTAGTTGTTCTTCCCCGGATTTTAATGAATAAAGCGCCTGCTCTACGTAGCGGTAAAGGAGTTCCCCCTCATGGGTCAAAGTAACGCCTTTCGAAGAGCGGTGAAAAAGGAACGTATTTAAATTTTCTTCCAATTTGGATATGGATTTGCTTACGGCGGGCTGGCTGATGTACATTTTTTTCGCAGCAACAGAAAAGTTATGGCAGTTTGCCACTTCATAAAATACATGATATAAATTGAGATTCTGGTCCATGTTAACCTCCATATAATAATTATCTGTCATTATAATACAGGCATTCTATAACTGCAAGTTATGGAATGCATAAACAGATACTATTTCCCAAATGGCGTGTTTTATGTTACTATCAAATACAGAAAAGAACTGACAGGAATATGCAGGAGGTAAAGAAAACATGGGAATGACGATGACCCAAAAAATACTGGCTGCCCATGCCGGGCTTTCGCAGGTAGAAGCGGGGCAGCTCATTGAGGCGGATCTGGATCTGGTGCTTGGCAATGACATTACCAGCCCGGTTGCCATTAAAGAAATGGAAAAGATGAAAACGAAAGGTGTGTTTGACAAGGATAAGATTGTCCTTGTTCCTGACCATTTCGTGCCCAACAAGGATATTAAGTCCGCAGAACACTGCAAATGTGTGAGGGAATTTGCATACCGCAACCAGATCACCAATTACTTTGAAGTGGGAGAGATGGGCATTGAGCATGCGCTTTTGCCGGAAAAAGGTCTTACCGTTGCCGGGGATGTGATCATTGGAGCGGATTCGCATACCTGTACTTATGGTGCGTTAGGCGCATTTTCAACCGGTGTGGGAAGCACGGATATGGCGGCTGGCATGGCAACCGGAAAGGCATGGTTTAAGGTTCCGGGGGCTATTAAGTTCAATCTGGTCGGGAAGCCTTCTGAATGGGTAAGCGGCAAGGACGTAATCTTACATATTATTGGAATGATCGGTGTGGACGGCGCACTGTATAAATCCATGGAATTTGTGGGAGAAGGGATTAAGAACCTGACTATGGATGACCGTTTCACGATTGCAAACATGGCAATTGAAGCTGGCGGAAAGAACGGAATCTTCCCGGTGGATGATCTGGCGATTGCTTATATGAAGGAACATTCCAGCAAACCGTACACTGTTTATGAAGCAGATGAGGATGCGGTTTATGACGAAGAGTACACCATTGACCTTGGCACGCTTCGTCCGACGATTGCATTTCCTCACCTTCCTGAGAATACAAAAACGATTGATGAAATCACAGAGGATATTAAAATTGACCAGGTGGTGATCGGTTCCTGTACCAATGGTCGGATCGATGATATGAGAATTGCTGCCAAGGTGCTGAAAGGAAGACATGTGGCAAAGGGAATGCGCTGTATCGTGATTCCGGCAACCCAGGCAATTTATATGCAGGCGATGGAGGAAGGGCTTCTTAAGATTTTTATCGAAGCTGGCGCTATTGTGAGCACACCTACCTGCGGACCGTGCCTTGGCGGTTATATGGGGATCTTGGCAGAGGGAGAGCGCTGTGTATCTACCACCAACCGCAACTTTGTAGGCCGCATGGGGCATGTGGATTCTGAAATTTATCTGGCAAGCCCGGCAGTGGCTGCAGCCAGCGCCATAGCAGGAAAGATCTCCTGCCCATGCCATTTGTAAGAAAGGAAGGAAAATGAACATGAAAGCAGCAAGAGGAATTGTTTTTAAATATGGCGACAATGTGGATACGGATGTGATCATCCCGGCAAGGTATCTGAACTCTTCCGACCCGGCAGAGCTTGCATCACATTGTATGGAGGACATTGACAAGGATTTTATTAAAAAGGTAAATAAGGGCGATATCATCGTTGCAGATAAGAATTTCGGCTGCGGATCATCCAGGGAGCATGCACCCATTGCCATCAAAGCGGCAGGGGTAAGCTGTGTGATCGCTGAAACCTTTGCCCGCATCTTTTACCGGAATGCGATCAATATCGGGCTTCCCATCGTCGAATGCCCGGAGGCTTCAAAGGGAATTGAAGCCGGGGATGAAGTTGAGGTTGATTTTGATTCCGGCATCATTAAGAACCTGACGAAAGGCACTCAGTTTAAAGGGCAGGCCTTTCCTGAATTTATGCAGAAGATCATAGCGGCTGAAGGGCTGGTAAATTACATTAACCAGAAATAAAATGTTAAACTTATCTTTATTATATTATACGCTCTGTTTTCGGACTTGTTTTGGTGTACAAAATAAATTCGGGAACAGGGCGTTAATATTTTTGGTTTGCAGGATGTATCCAAAGCGAGTATCCAAAGCAAACCTGAATTTGCCATGACAGAATAAGGCTCTGAAAATTTCCCGGTCATTACTGGCTGGGAGCGTTCATTTCACTAGCTGCGGATTCCAGATCAAAGGAAATGTTGTTTTGCTTTAACAGGTTTTTCAGATAATCTACCTGTGAAGAAAGCAGGGAAACGGATGAAGCTAATTGATTATTGGATGAAGCCAATTGGTTATTGGATGAAATCAGCTGGTCATTGGATGCAGCCAGTTCATTGATTTTTGGTAGATAGTATTCTTCATCTTCCTTTTTGGTATGGCTGATGATTTCTTCGGAACTGGTGCCAAACAGGTTAAAAAGTCCTTCGCATATCATAGGGTTTGCTCCTTTAGTTTTGGTGTGGGCGGTGGTTAGCTGGTGCACGTACCGCGTATAAATGTCCTGCCCCCAGTGTCTGGAACAGTCATCGGCAAGCCTGCTTGCAAGCGAGGCATCCGTGAGGCTGTTCGTCAGGCAGCGCAGGTAGAGGTTCTCTTCCGGGGGCAGCATCTGGGTAACGATAATCTGTGTCATAAATGTTTCGTTAAATATATCATATATCCCTGGCGAGGAATTTGCAACTGTTAAATTCCGTTCGCTTCGCAGATGTTTAATCAGTTTCCGGGGATAGCGGAAGGCAAGGAAGGACAGGCTGACATTCAGGTTGCTGTACTGGGCAGGACCGCTGAGCTGGTCAACCAGAAGCCCTGCATAGCCGACGGTCTTGTAGTAGGCGCTGACTGTCAGGGAAGAATGGAACCCTTTGACCTCAAACAGGTTGTAGTCTTTGAAATGGCGGGCGATATTTTTGGGGATCTGAATTTCGGACAGTTTCCGGATGACCAGCAGGTCAATGCGGTAGCTGTTGCTGCCAAGGGGGTATTCAGTTTGAAAATCCAGAATGTCGGCATAATCGCGCAATTCGCTTTACAACTATTCTCCGAAAGATTCTGTTAAAAGATATTTTTCACAGGTGTATATGGGAGAACTATAAGTATATTGTCAAAATAGATAACAAAATATACACTTATTTAGCAGATAGTGTTGGTCTGACGTTACTTTTTTAAAACAAGGTTGACATGACAGGAGCATATTGGTACGGATTATTTGCAGAAAATAGGAGAAGTTTATGGAACATAAAAAGGTACATGATTATTACGGCTTCATATGCCATAGAAGCAAAGACAAATCTTTTGCGCTCAAACTGCAGAAGAAGATAGAAAGATATAAGATTCCCTCAAAGCTTGACCGCCCTACAAAATATATTCGTCATGTCTTTGTAGACAAAAATGAGCTGAGAAAACCTGAGTTAAAAGACGAGCTTATCGAGGATATCAGGAAATCGGACAGCCTTATTGTTCTTTGTTCACCGACATCAGCGTCTCCGGCAGATGGAACGGCAGACTGGGGTGATATCAAGGACTGGAGCGAGCCCGACAAAACAGGCTGGATCGGATTTGAGATCAGTCAGTTCATGGAGAAGAATCCAGAAAAGCCTTATGCGCATATCATACCTGTAGTGATAGATGGCGATCCCGAGGAGGGCAACTGTTTTCATCCCCTGCTTTTAAATGAAATCCGCCAGCAGAATCTTAAATGGTATGATTTCCGGAAGAAGAAGCCGTATCTTGACGTAATAGAAGCGGTATTGGATCCCCCGGATCATGTGGAATTCAGGAAAAGAGATAAAAGCAGGAGGGTGAAAAGGTCAGTCTTTGCCGCCATTTTAACCGTCCTTTTTATGATCGTTTCCGCTTTTGGTCTGGATTACTTTCTCCCGCATGCTGCAGAGTATCAGGATTATATACTGGTCAATGAAGTGCCGGTCGGCATTGGAAGCTATGCAGGCGGCGGAGAGCATTACCGGATCACTACAAATAAAGCGGCAAAGACGGTGAAGCTGGAGCACCTGAATGGTCAGGGCACGCCGATCCAGGAGGAATCGGAAGCGCATCCGGATGGTCCGATGATCGCAAACTATAAACTCAGGGATACAGGATATCCGGACACGGTGGATTATCTGGACCGGAATGGTATTGTCCAGATTACATATGCTTATGCTACGGATCTGGCATATGTCACTTTCCAGGAGAATGCCTTTGTCAGTGACCAGGTATATCCCGTAACTGACGAGAATGAGTATGGAATTGCGAACCGCATGAACATTGATAAATATGATCTGGAAAGAGACGAGCGGGGAATGACGGCAACCGTGCGCTTTATGCACGGTGAGAATTATGTGATCGATGATGATGGCGTTGCCGGAAAGCAGTATGAGTATGACGAGGCAGGAAGGCTTACAGGCATCACGTACCTCTCTATTATGGGCGAGCCATGTATCAATAAGAGCGGCATCAGTAGTATAGTCTATGATTATCAGGATGGTTATCTGTGCCGGAAGGCGTATATGGATCTGGACGGCGAGCCGGTCTATGGCGAAAATGGGTATGCTGAGAAGAGGATCACATGGGAAGGGAATGAGAGGATATCGACATATTTTGATCCCGCGGGTGAGCCTGTTTTCTGCAGGCAGTGGTATGCAAAGGGAATAGAACAGTTCGATGATATGGGAAACCGTATAAGTGTCAGTTATTATGGTGAGGATGGCAAACCGGTATACTGCAGCAGCAAGTACCACAAGATCATATGGAAATATGACAAACTCGGACAGGCGGTTTCGGAAGCATACTACGGAACTGAAGATAATCCTGTCCAGAGCAAAGACGGTTATGCGAAAGTGACGCAGGAATATGATGCCCATGGGAATCTGCGTTCGCGTTTTACATATAATTCTGACGGTCAGCTTGTGCCTATGAGTAACCATGCCGCCATAGAAAAGAGGCTGTACAACAAGGGTGGTTATCTCAGGGAAACATTATTTTATGGCGTAAACGGTCAGCCAGTCATCAACGATGAAGCGTATCATCGTGAAATCAGAAGCTATGACGAAAAGAACAGGCTCATTGAACTCCGGTATTTTGGTATTGACGGAGAAAACGAGTACAAGCAGGAATCTGCCTGTTATTACCATGCCGCCGCGTTCACCTATGACAGGAGAGGAAATGTTGAAAGCGTGTCTCTGCTGACCACCGAGGACAGATTGATTGCATCGGTAAATGGGCACTGGGCTAAGAAAGAGATGACTTACAACGGCGGCGGTCAGGTGGAAACGGTCGAATATACTGATCTGCTTGGGAATTTGATTGATATTGCCGGAAATTATGCCAGGCTTGTGAATGAATATGACGACAGAGGATTGCTATTGTCAACATCCTATTATAACAAAACTGGCAATCTTTCCACTGATGCAAAGATGATGCATGGCGCTCTGGCGGGGGAAAGATTTTATGCGAAGGTGGAAATGGACTATGATGATTTAGGGAACGCAATAGAAACAAGATACTATAGCGAGAGTAATGAGCTGACTACTGAGCTGTATGCGGTAGAGAAGGTTGAGTATGATGAATTGGGAAGAGCTTTCCACTACTCTTTCCTTGATGCGGAGGGGAATCCTGCCAAAGACTATAATACGGATATTTACCTTACATATGATGAGTGCAGCCATCTTATTAAGTTTCAGCCCATGACATACGAAGAGCGTAGTCGTATGTTTACAGATCATGATTTCTTTGCCTATGGTGAGGAACGCAAATTTGACGAGTATGGCAATATGGTCGAGAGAACCTATCTGGATGCAGACGGCGGAATTCTGCAAAAGAAGGTCACGGATTATAACGACGACTGCCTGCCGGTTGCAGAGATGTATTATGGCGAAAGCAATATTCCTATTTCCAGCCCTGATGGATATTGGAAGAAGCTGATAGTGTATGATGAGAGAAATAATGAAACGCACATTTCCTATTTCGGTACTGACAAAGAATTGGTAGTGCTTGCCGCAGGATATTCCCAAGAAGCCAAGGAATACAACGAGGACAATGTGCTGGTCCAGAGCGCCTTTCTGGATAACGATGGCAGGCTGGTGAACTGTCTTGCAGGATATGCCAGTGTGGAAGAAACGGTAACAGACTGGAGAGCCACATCAAGGGCAACGTTTTATGATAAAAATGAAAGAGAGCTGTTTTCATATCATGTTGACTACAATGAATATGGGCAGAAAACCCAGGAATGGCTTGCGGGTCCTGACGGAGCGTATCTGAACCATCCGTCCCATGGATTGGCTTTGGCAAAGTATTTTTATGATGATAATCGGAGAAGAGTGCGGGAAGAATATTACGATGAGGAGGGCAATCCGGCTGATTTATTTGGCATAACATCCGGCTGGGAATCAGAGTATTCAGATCTTGGCTTTGAAACGAAGAGAACTAATCTTGGAGACGGATTTGAACCGTCAGCAGATGAGAAAGGGATAGTGACTGCCGAATTTTATTATGATGAGCTGGGAAAAGAGACAGAGAGGATATTTATAGACGAAAATGGGAAAGAGCATAATTGCATATATGGGTTCAGCCGGTATCAGGTTGAATATGGGGATGATGGCAAGATTGAAAAAGCTACTTATTGGAATGAGAATGGTGAAGAAGTCACAGGTCTTGATGGAAGGGTAGAGAATGTGGTTCTTTCCATGCATAACGGCGATTATGAAATCAAGGAAACTGCGGTTGGAACGCTTGCATTTATGCCAGTTACATACAATGTAAACAGGATCGCTTATCATCAGGATGACGATTATGATTTGATGCTTCAATATTACATTCCGTTTGATGTCAGTTATTATGTGTCAGAGATTATTGATGCTGCACTGAAAAAGTATGCGGATGCATTTGAAGGTGATGTGCCGGATATAAAAGCCGTGCGTGACGATGGGGCGGAGATCGAAGGACTGCTGGACAGGTATTTGGAAATGCTGCAGGAGGGCGGCAACATCATGGAGCTGTTTGGGAACATAAGCATAGGAACTGTCATAGGGATGCTGGAACCATATGCTGCCAAGATGCCGACAGAAGCGGAAGTAATGGAATTTTATGAGAAATTTTATGATAATGAATTGGAGAATGTCAGGAGACAGCTGCAAGCTGAATACGGAGAAGAATTTGTTCTTTCATATCGGATTACGGATATGAATGAATTCAGCAGCACAATTTCAGAATATAATGAAGAACTTAGCTATTTTAATCTGGATTTGTCGATTGAAGATATGGTGATTTTGGAAGTGGAGTATACGGCAAAAGGAAATGAAAAGAGCGGGATCCTGAGCGATGGTTTCTTTTTTCCCAGAGTTACATTGTTGAAATTGGACGGCAGTTGGACCCTTGGAACGGCGGAAGGATTTCCAGGACCTGATACAAAGGATCTTGCGGCATTGTTTGGAATAGGATTATAGTTTGGAGGGATTAATGGATGACCAGACGGCTTAAAGACAGTTTGACAATAGCATTTGAAATCATCGGCGGGATTGCGACAGCGTTTACGATATTTGGTGTATCAATTTCAACGGTCTTACCATTACAAGACGTACATTGGCTTGTGAGAATTGGAATTTATATGTGCATTGTTGCGTTTGCTTACGGTTTTCTTGTCTTTGCCATCTGGATTATTATAGGAAGGAAGTACAAAGACTCAATTACATTTCAGATAGGAAGGAATACCGTGACGGTGAAACCGGGAGATATCTTTAAGACACCAGGCTGGCGCATCATTCCCATGGATACCACATTCAGCACAGTCGTAGATGATAAGGTTATATCAAAAAATTCCCTTCATGGACAGATGGTTTTGAAATATGGAAATGCAGATGGAATCAGGGAGGTTGTAAAGAATGAGGCAGAGCGGAGAGGACTTCAGGGAAACAATGGGATATACCGATTCCCGCTTGGTACCGTGATTCCTTATGAATGTGATGGGAAGAACGGTCGGCATGATACCTATTTAATGGTGGCAATGACTGAGCTGAACGAGGATTGGGAAGCACATACGACTATGGCACGGTATGAACACATGCTTATGGAGATGTGGAAAGAGATAGGCAGAGTGTATGCCAGAAATGACATAGTCCTGCCGCTGATGGGTTCCGGTATCACTCGTTTTGATGATGATCAGAATGATCCGGCTTTGCTTCTCAGATGTATGCTCTGCACGCTGAACATAAGCAGGGTCCATCTGAATTCAAAGATTACTGTGGTCATATATGATGATGGAAAGACAATTCTGCCATTGTATGAATATAAGGAGCTGTTCAGGATTGCGAGATGAACATATCGCAGCCTGTGGCTGCTAAGGCTCATGCATAGTTTCTATATATGAAGTTTATTCATGAAGTTGTTTCTTTTATAGTAATTATGTGATAAAATAGGGAGCGTAGGTCACAGAATAAACACAAATCCATTATAAAATATTTTGTGATTATCATACAGATACCAGAAATGAGGAGGAAGTTTTACAATGGCTAAGAAAACTGTGCCGGAAGCTGCTAATGAGCAGAAGGTTATGACCAAATATGATCGGAAGATGGAAGAGCGCCGTAAGCAAAAGGAAAAGGACAAGCGTCAGGAAAAAATATCGAAAATAGTTTTTTCAGCAATCGGTTTTGTCCTGGTGGCGGCGGTAGTCATTTCAGTGGCAGTCTCCATTATCGTGAAGCAGACAGCGCTGAAAGGCACTTATATCCAGGTTGGCGACCACAAGATCACCCAGCTGGAATATGACTATTACTTTAATTCTACAGTGAATGCTTATTTGACATCCATGTCAGCTTATATGCCTGTTGAATATCTTGGCCTTGATACAACAAGGGATTATGCGGAGCAGCAATATTCGGAAACCATGACGTGGAAAGATATGTTTGACCAAATGACGGTAGAGCAGATCAAGCAAATGAAGGCAATCACGGACGATGCCGAAAAGAATGGTTTTACTTATGATGTTACGGAAGATTACGAGAATTTCTTAAGCCAGATGGAAACCGGGGCTGATGAACAGGGAGTCAGCGTGAGCGAGTATTACAAGAATTCATTTGGCAGTTATGCGACGGCTAAGAATGTTGAGCCGTTTGCCAAAAGCAGCCTGATGGCTAATGCTTATTATCAGGATCTGTTAGAAAAAAATGCGCCTTCTGAGGATGAAGTTAAAGCATATTATGAAGAGCATAAGACTGACTATGACCAGGTAGATTACAGAAGCTTTACGTTTACCACAGGTCTGGACGCAGAGGCAACGGAAGAAGAGGTTGCAGTGGCTGTAGAGAAGATCAAAGCGGATGCAAACGCAATGGCGGATGCCCGCAGGGAAGGAACGGATTTTAATGAGCTTTGCCTGACCTACGCGTCGGAAGATATGAAAGCAAACTATGAAGATCCTGAAAATGATTATAGCCTTGCAGAGGGAAGATACCATGGTTCCATCCCGACGCTGGTAGCGGACTGGCTCTATGAGGACGGAAGAAAAGCAGGTGATATTACAGTCATTGAAGACACCGCCAGCAACAGATATTACGTGGCAGAATTCATTGACAGATATTATAATGAAGAAAATGACACGGCAATCTCCAATGTGATAGCAAGTAATGTTGTGTCAGAGTATAGTGACGGTCTTGTTGAAAATTATCAGGTTATTGATACGAAGGGAAAGTTAAATTACCTGACAATACCTGAGGAAGAACCTGCCAATGAAGACACATCAACGGATGATGCATCAACAGATGGTACACCTGCGGATGGGGCAGAAGAGGTCCAGGAAGCTGCACCTGATAATGGTGAAGGTGAAAAAACAGAAGAATAGTATTATAAACGGCTGCAGTGAAATGGCAGCCGTTTCTTATGTGCAGGGGAAATCTTCCCTGCTCGATTCGCATTGCGGCGGAATGGATTGTTCCTCTTTTGAGGTTGCATAAAGCGTGTAGCTCGTGTATATCAGATTTCAGATATGCTGGAAGAGTATGAGGGAGATCATCATTTTGGAATGGATACTAAATTTATTGCAGAAGAAATATTTCAATATACTTCCGGTTATCCGTATCTGGTATCTGCTACTTGTAAAATAATGGATGAGAAGCTGCCTGCCCAGGGGGATTTTAGAGACAATAGTTTCATCTGGACAAAAATGGGTGTTGATGAAGCAGTTAAAATTATGTTGCAATCAAAGACAATGTTGTTTGATAGCATGGTGAAACATATTAATGAATATCCGAATTTAAAGAGGATGTTGTATACAATTTTATTCCAAGGGGAACAGGTAGCATATAATCAGTATAATCCTACAATAGAGCTAGCTAATATGTTTGGATATATTGTGAATAAAGAATTGTATGTACAAGTGGCTAATCGTATTTTTGAAACATGCTTATACAATCTGTTTTTGTCAGAAGAGGAATTATCAAGTACGATGAGCAAAATGGCAAAGCAGGACAGAAACAAGTTTATTTCCAGAGGCAAACTTAACATGGATTTGGTACTAAAAAAGTTTGTGGAATACTTTTCTGAAATTTATGGTGATAATGATTCAAAATTCGTAGAGGAATACGGACGCAAGTTTTTTCTGTTATATTTAAAGCCGATCATAAACGGAACCGGAAATGGGAAAAGAACAGCAGTCTGAAATCAATTTGTAATGTTAAAACGAGACCTCCTTGGAAGTCTCGTCTTTTTAACCCTGAAATACCTTTGCGAAAGATCCGGCTATAGAAACCGGCTCCCCTTCGGAAAGCAGATGATGGACATCGCCGATCGTCTGTACCCGGAAGTAGGCTTCATTTCCCCAGCGTTCTTCGCTGCTAACCACAGTGATGGAAGAAGTCGGCATGAAAAATCCATGCACCAGCAGGGGAAAGGGAATATTTAAAAGGTGGGAGAGCGCCAGGCAGGTAATCCCTAAATGGCAAAAGATCACGATCACTGGTCCGGCAGAGCCTTCGCTTTCCTTGGAGGCAGTAAAAACGTTGCCCGGTGCAACGGTGCCAGCCATAAAATGTTCTTCTTTTCCGACGGTACGGTAAAAATGCTGATCCCTGATGTATCCATAGGATGACAGCAATTCGTCAAGCTTCTGGCAGACTTCTTTGTATGCTGTTGCGATTTGGGGGTTCTGCTGCATAATTTCAGATCCAACCCATTTGTCAGAATCGTACATTTCCGGCTGGTTTGTCCAATAAGAAGGAACGAAGTCCCATGGAACGCCGTGCCTTCCGGTTATGGGATCGTCGATTGGATAAAAGAATTCCTGCATCCATGGCAGCACCACGGCTTCCCTGCCCATTTTTTTCAAGGTACAGGAGGCAGTATCCTTAGCCCGCCCGAGCGGAGAAGTATAAAATGCATCCACGTCCCAGTTTTTGATCCGTTCGGAAAGCAGCCTGGCTTCCTGCCAGCCCTTTGGCGTTAAGGTATCGTTTGCATAATCGGGTTCGCCGTGACGTACAAATATGATTCTCATAAGTTTTCCTTCCTAAAGATGTTCAATAAATATGTTCTCTTGGATTTTCATCTTCATAGTCAAACATACATTTTTCGTAAGTGTTGATAATATGGGTATCCATGTAATGATCGTATCGTTTGTGTTTTCTTCCATAGGACATATGGACGTGTCCGTGGAGAAAATAAGCGGGCTTGTATTTTTCAATCAGTGTCCGAAACACCTGAAAGCCCTGATGGGGAAGATCCCTTCCGTCATTCAGTTCATAGGCAGGGGCGTGGGTCACTAATATATCAAATCCGCGGTGGCGGAATAATTGAAACCACAGCTTCGCCACCCGCTTTCTCATTTCCCGTTCTGTATACTGGTGAGGACCCGGGCGGTAACGCATGGAACCGCCCAGCCCTAAAATCCTGATTCCGTTATAGACAAAGATCTGGTCTTCAATACAGGTACATCCTTCCGGCGGAATTTTTTCGTATTTTCCGTCATGATTTCCATGGACATATAAAACCGGCACATTGACAAGCGTTACAAGAAAAGAAAGGTAACGCGGGTCTAGATCCCCGCAGGAGATGATCAGGTCAACTCCTTCGACTTTTTCCCTGTCAAAAAAATCCCACAGGGATTTCGATTCTTCATCGGAAATCGCAAGTATTTTCATATGTAAGTTAACCTTCCTTTTTTACACCCTGCTGCATGATGACGGGTGCTGCCTGCTCTTTTAATTCCTCCACCGTAGGGATGGAACCAATTACATTTTCTGCAAGCCAGTCCATGGTCATGATTTCTTCAGGTGAAAGGCTGCGGTTAGGGTCATCGACAACGATGCCTTCCTGAGAGTATAGTATGCCGGAAAAAGGGTTAAATGATTCCGAGCAGATTGCAGTTTTTAACAAATCTATTAAACGTTTGGTTCCGATTGGAAGATGCTGGGAACAAACTACATCAATAACGCCTGCCGACATTCCCCACCAGTAATTGATCGCTTTGGTGGAAGAGGTATCATCATGCTTCCAGGTTCCGTCCATGATGGTCCGGATCAGCTGTTCATAAAATTTCCCCCAATGGTATAGCGGCATGGCGAGGTTTCTCGGATTATATCCATCCATGAAATACAGGCCAAAAAAGCGAGAAGCGTCCTCCGGGATCACCATGTCTTTCCCGGAAATACAGGAGGACTGCGTTTCCTTGATCTTTTCAAAAATGTCTACTTCTTTTTTGGTAGACCATTCCAGATAAACTTTTACCCGGGGATTGATCATTTTTGCCCCCAGGGCAAATGCGTTAATATTTGCAATGGTGCCATAGATAGGGTAGTCTGCAATATAGCTTATCCGGTCGTTGGCAGCCATGGCACCGGCAATTGCGCCCATCAAAAACTTCGCCTCATGCATCCGCGCGTAATAAGTACGAATATACCTGTGTGAAGTATTGACAGAACAATTCAGTATCCGAATGTCCGGGTTGGCGATCGCCGCCTTCACACTGGCCTGCACAAAAGACGGCGTCGTTGTAAATATAATATTGCACCCCTCTTCGATCGCTTCACCGATACACTCATCCACATTCTCAAGCGTCACATTCTCATAATATACCGTGCTCACTTCTTCCGGGAATGTCTGATCCAGATGAAGCCGTCCCAGTTCATGGGCATATGTCCACGCCGATGACCCCGGTGTCTTCTCATAGATGAATGCAACCTTCAGGTTTGAGATGCCAAAAGGCAGAAGCATGTTAATCAACGGTTTCTTCTCCGTATTCGGATCCATCTTAAGCTCTACATCCTCATCTTCCTCAAGAAGTGAGAACTCTTCCCATGACTTCGCAACCAGTTCTTTCAATTCCTTCGTAGTCATCTGGTCGATCTCTTTATAACCATACACCTTGATAAATGC
>ERZ808054.1314-NODE-1314-length-14698-cov-19.004172_pt1 | contig 14698 bp, 20 predicted proteins | sample MGYA00380201_ERZ808054 | MGnify/ENA primary metagenome ERZ808054 (study PRJEB31490, sample SAMN06133419) | mouse gut metagenome | isolation source: Z5_2 | host: mice | place: China: Chengdu | collected 2015-05 ... | reverse complement strand
GTCATAGCCTTTAAGGATTGAGGAAGTCCCTTTTTTATTTATATTTGTTTTGTCACCCCTCCGCACTATCCAACATCGGTGGCCTCCACGATGGAGGCGACATCCTCCCGGCCCATCAGTTCCTTCAAAATCTGGAACTGCTTTTTCGTGGACGGGGATACCTGATACCGCCACTTCTCCGGCAGGATGGGCAGGTCCTCCAGCCGCCACTTGACGTAGGTCTCGTCATAAGCCTCCGGCTGGGCCAGTTCCACCAGGTGGCCGACACACCAGCTCACGAGATACCCGTCGCCCTCCAGATAGCCGTCACACCGCTTCGAGGCGCCCAGCACCTTGCCGATGCTCTGCGCCACCGAGGGCTTCTCACAGATCACGAGTTTGCTCATAGGCAGTCGCTCCTTTCTTTGTTTTGGGTAAAAAAATAAGCGGCCTGCCATACGCAAACCGCTTGTGCAAGTCCCATTCAGTTGCACCGCTTTGTCTCGTCCGCCGCAATGCCCACATAATGGAGCGCAGCCTTGTCCGCTTTCAGCCGGTTCACTTCCTTGTTGACCAGATGCGTCTTGAGCTGCCCGGTACACCAGCGGACACGGATGCCGGGCCAACCATTCCCATAAGGCGGGATGCCAAATCTTGCCCGGTTCTCAAGGCTGGACTTCCTCTGCTTCGGCTCCTCGAACATCATCCACTCAAAGCCCTTACAGGCGGGCGCTGTTCCGTACAGGGAGGGAACGCCCGGACATGGAAAAAGCCCCCGCAGAGGGGGCTTTACGGCGTGACGCTCATCCGTCCGCGTCGATCACTTCAAATTCGTCCTTCGCTCGCAGCTTCAGCCGGTGGTCCAGGAACTTCTCAATGTCAAAGCGGTTCTTTTCGTCACAGTCCGCCGTGTACTGGAAATTGGGGTGCTTCGTCAGGTCGTACTTGTCCGACAGGAACGGCCTCACGCCCCGGAGCTGGAGGATGCACTTGCCGCCGTCCAGCACCGCCAGCTCGTCCACGCTGGCTAACTCTATGCAACATTGTCAAGTGAAGAATTCATTCTTTTTGCTTTTTTATACACGGAATCTTGTAAATGTTCTATAAATGTGCTAAACTGAACACAATAACAAATCGGGATTTTTGGAGGGCATATGTCTGGTTTCGGAATGTTTTCATGGTTCAGTTATCAATTACCCATACAGCAACGATTGCAAATGATAAGGAGTGCAGGATTTGATGCGGTATCTCTTTGGTGGGGGGATGAATTGCAGGACAAAAATAGTCAACCTGAAATGGCAAGAAAATTGGGACTTGATATTGACTATGTTCATGCACCATGCAACAATCCTAATGATTTATGGATAGATGGATTGAATGGTGACGATTATCTTCGTATAATCGCATCGTGTATTAGCGATTGTGAACATTACAATATCCCGACAGTTGTTATGCATATTACACGCTTATCCTCGAAACCCAAGGTTACACAAATTGGTTTAGAGCGAATGAAAAGATTGGTAGATTTTTCTGAAAAAAAGAAGATAAACCTGGCTCTTGAAAATCTGGATAGTATACAGCATCTTGATTATATTTATGAAAATATAAAATCAGAGTATTTAGGTTTTTGCTATGACAGCGGACACGAATACTTTAATCATCGAGATGCTGATTGTTTATCGCGATATGGTAATAAATTATTTGCGGTACACTTGGATGATAATTGCGGAGATGATGATACACATCTACTCCCTTATGATGGTGACATAAATTGGGATATAATAAAACAGAAGCTAAAAAAATGCAACGACCTTAGATATTTGACTTTGGAGGTAGATTTTAACCGCAATCATAAAAAAAGTTCATTGTACAAAGACTTATCGGCAAATGAGTTTGTGGCATTAGCATACAAGAGGATATTATTACTAAAATAGATAAATTCCAGTTTATCTCGGAAGCCGGAGAATAGGGAACCCGACTTCTTTTTCGTGTACGGGCAAAAAGAAAACCCTTCCCCCGGAAAGAGGGAAGGGCATTGCCATTATTCTGTTACCGCCGGTATCTCCCCGACAAAGTTATAAATGATTTTGATTTTCTGAAACTTCTCCCCGTCAACCTTTTTCACCTCACCCACCAGAATCCGGCTGATAAGGCGGTTTAAGATACCCTCGTCCAGTTCCCGGACTGCGGCGTACTGCCGGATTTCCCGGATAAAGGTGCGGACATCACTTATCCTGCTTCGTTCATTTTGCCGTGACGGTCTTCTGGTGATCCAGGTCGCTGATAACGGAATCGGTATGGATGAAATAACCCTGAACTGGGTGACAGAACAAATGAGACAGGCGTCGGCAGTACCGGCTGCACAGCACACAAACGGCTCTGTACGTTCCGAAAAATCCGGAACGACAGAGCCGGCAATTACCCCTTACAGCATCGGGCTGTCCAATATTTACCGCCGTATGAAACTGGCTTTCGGGGAACAGGCAGACATCCTGATCCGTTCCAAAGAAAATCACTACACCGTGATCGAGGTCATCGTCCCTCCTGAAAACAGGCTTCTCTGACCTGCCTGCGATACAACTCCGGAGAACTTCCGACATCTGTTTTGAAATGTTTGCCAAAGTGGGAGTAATCCCTGTAACCGCAGCGCCACGCCACCTCCGGCAAAGAAAGTGTCGTCTCAGCCAGGAGTCTTTTTGCAAAGTTGAGACGGATCTTTTTCAGAAAACCGAGAACCGTATCCCCGGACTGTTTCTTAAATACGTCGCAGCAGTAGGTCTTCGTAATAAAAAAGTTCTGTGCCAGCTGTTCCAGAGATATATCCTCGCTCAGATGTTCGAACAGATATAGTTGAATATCCGCTGCTGACACTTCGGATTTACCGCGTTCCTGTGCACTGCAAAACCGAAAACCACCCTGCAGCGAGGCAAAAGCGGAACGCAGCATGAATGCCGCATCACTACAGTCCGGCATACCGATGCTGATACCGATCCTGGCAGGATATTCCGGCAGGATCCTGTCAGTCAGAATACCGACGCAATCCTCTGTCTCAATTTCGCGCCACAGTGTCTCGCCGCCGCATTTTGACGGCAGGTGATCCCTGCGAAATGCCAGAAGAAGATAGCAGCTCCTTCCCCTGCTCTGATATGCCGGAAAGACCGGATTCTTTTTGTCGATCCGAAGCGGCTGCTCTTCTTTCCTTTTCTGTCTTTGGTCGAGTTTATTTCTCATACACCCGGCCGCTTTTAGAAATTCTTCTTCCGATAAAGGTTTCAATACATAATCAAGTGCCGCAAGCCGGATAGCCTCTCTTGCCATTTCAAAATCTGAATACGCGCTCACGACAAAGAATTCCGTTTGAGGCCGTATTTTACGAATCTTCTCCAAAAGCTCGATCCCGGTCATATCCGGTATCCGTATATCTGTAACGACTGCATCCGGACTCAGATTCTCCGCCTGTTCCAGCGCCTCGGTTCCGCTGCTGCAGCTTGCCACGACGGTGAAACCCTCTGCGTTCCAGTCAATGATTTCCTCCATCCCAAGCAGCGCCAGAGGCTCGTCGTCCACCAGCATAATTTTATACATCCCTGCGTTACCTCTTCTCTGACTTGTGCCCATTTCACGAAACGTTTATACCAGGTTTGATACGGGACACATGTATGTATACAGGCTCAGTATATCAAAAAGCCGATGGACAGTCAAACCGATCCCTGTTTTCGTTTTCTGAACTCTGTGGCCGGACCCTGTTTCTCCTCATTTTATCGTTTTGGACATCACGACTGTATTTTCTGCTAATTTCTCTATTTCTTTAAACCCGTATTTTTCATAAACCCAATATGGATTAAAACCATCGGCCCAATCATAAATTCCAATTCCTTCAATCCGTTTGCGGCTAAACAGCGGGAATACTTCCGTCAGCTGCTGCATCAGCAGATCGATCATATCAATCCGTGGAATACCATAACCTACTTCATAACAGCCGATTGACAGATATGTACTGTCATCTCCTGTTGTGCCGGTCATATAACCATATTTTCTCAAAATCTCCCGGGGCATTACTTCCAGTAATCCAATGACGGAATCTTTGTATTTTGCATAAACGCCTGCTGTCTTTTCCCTGCTCCAGATTTCGGAAAATACCTGCGATTTTATCGCCATGCACTCTTTGTGAAATTGTTCGGGCGGATTTCCAAACGGGTAATTACACAGGCACATTGTCATCTCTTCCATGTAATTCTCCTGGTTGATCGGGTGGAAAGAGATTTCTCCGGATCTGAACGCATTGTTCAGCTGCAGGCTTGTAATTGCAGGAAATGTCATTACCTCTTTGTCAATTTTCTGTTTGACCGATGCCTGAATGCCTAAACTTTCATATATTCTGTCACAATGCAGCGGAACAGAATCAATCCTGTTTTCACAATAAAAAATGTCAATAAAGCAGTTTTCTCCCTTTTTAAACTTACTCTTTAATCTCTGCGGACAGTGGTCAAATGAAAACAGCCTGATCTGCACATCTGTTCCTTCAAGCCATTGTCTCAGCTTCCCGATCATTGCACCGGTGGCCTCGCAAAGAGGCGAATAAACGACCTCGATTATCTGCATTTTCTTTTGCTCCCAGAATAATTACTGTTTTATTTCGAGACAAAATGTACGATCTCGTTATTGTCATTTAAAATATGCGGTATCAACTCCAGTGGGTATACCTTTAATCCATTCTTTAATCTTTCCAGCGGAACCCAGCAAAAATCCAAATCGATTCTTTCGTGATCCAAAACATCATATCCGTGGAAAATCCCGTCTAATGGGATATCCTGCTCATTCATCAGATGAACTTTATAATACATACAGGTTTGGTGACATGGTTTTTGTCCCCAGTGAAAAAAGATTTCGCCGACAGCAAATAAGCGGTCTATTCCTATTTCTGCATGAATTTCTTCTTCAAATTCCCGCTTCAATGTTTCAGCAGTTGTTTCAAAGCAGGATACATGGCCCCCGATAATCGAGTGATAATCATTCCTGGGTTTTTGCAGCAGTATTTTATCGTTTCTGATCAGCAATCCGCCTACTCTGTATGAAAATATAAATTCATCTGTCTTAAAAAGAATCTCCCGGTCCATGTACTTTTCTTCTCCTGCTCCTCTGCTATGCTATGGTAAAAAAATACGCCGCGATCTGTGCCCTGGAACTGAACTCTTCGGTTTCCAACAGCTCCCGCACCTGTTCTTTCGTATAGAATCCGGCGGTAATCTGTTCATTCTCGGAGGTGTGGTCTTCGAAAGCCCCGTCCACCTCGACAAAAGCGATCTGCGTTTTCACGTCGGAGAAAGCCACTGCTGCAAAGGACGGCGGCAGAACGGCCCGGATTTTTCCCACAGATAATCCGGTCTCCTCGTAGAGTTCCCGCTGGATGCACTCTTCTAAAGATTCGCCTTCTTCCAGCATTCCGGCGCACAGGTTATACACAAAGCGGTTCACACCCATGCGAAATTCCCGAAGCAGCAACATTTTATCTTCGTGATAGGCCACGATGGAGACGCCGCTGACCCGTTTGCCGATGGCTTCCGGCCCGGCGATCTCGCTGCGGCTGACAATCTCATATTTCTTCTCTTTGCCTGCTTTATTCCGGTAGGTTAGTTCATAATTTTTCAGATATCTTCCGTCTTTTATTTTTTCCAGTTTCAAAAGTTCCATGAAATTCTGCCACCCTTTCTTTCTATGAACTTAATGCTGATCTTTCAGGATATCGGTCCGCGTCAAGTCAGGTCTGCCGCATCTGCTCGGCAAGACTGGGCATCACCTTCTTGCGTGTGATCTCCATCAATCCAAGCCCTGTCATGTCCACCACATCGGCGGGAATGCTGTCTCTGTGCAGCAGGCTGCGCATATGCTCCATCAGGTTCTGTTCCCGGTCTTTGTCTTTCATGTTGATAAAATCAACGAGGATTATGCCGGAGAGGTTGCGCGCCCGCAGCTGCAGGGCGATCATCTCGGCAGCCTCCAGATTGACCGCAAAGGCGGTCGCCTCCTTGTCCTGTCCCCGCTCACATTTTCCGGTATTGACGTCGATGGAGACAAGCGCCTCCGTGGGCTCTATGACCAGATAACCGCCGGATTTCAACCATACCTTTTTATCCAGAAGTTCCTGTAGACGGGTCTCTGCCGCATACAGTTTGTACAGCGGGAGCAGATCGTCTTCGTAGAGACGGACCGGAACCGACAGGGACATTTTCGGCAGTTCCTCCTGCAGGATCGCATATACTTCCGGCAGGTCGGTCACGATCTCATCATATTCCGCGGTGTAGGCATTCTGGATGAAACGCAGGTAATCCGGCGCTGCCGTATGCAGGCAGCTGTAACAGGTACGCTTGTCCGCAATCTCCATGATATGGGCCAGTTTCCCGGCCAGCGCTGCCGCTTCTTCGATTAACGGCGTCTCTTCTTTAAGCCCGCCGGCATTGGTGCGGACCACCACCTGACAGTGACTGCCGATCTCCTGCAGCGCTTCCAGGGCCGTAAACCGGTTCTTCTGCTTCCGGTTCAGTTTGGACGACACCTGTATGGGCGCTTTCTTACCGCCGTTATTCTTCACCACCACATAATTGCCGGACAAAGACAGATTGGCTGTCACACCGGCCTGCTTGGTCTTCATGGGTTCTCTGACGATCTGCACAAGAATCTCGTCCTGTACCTTCAGCTTTCCGTTATAGATGCGGTTTGTAACGACCGCGTTTCCGGTCTCCGCAAGCGGCAGAAAGGTAAGATACCCCTGCCCCAGATTCACGAAGGCCGCCCCGATATTTTCCGAGATGTTCTGCACCCTGCCGATATAGATATTGCCTACCGCATGGTCATTTGGCTTCTGCACCTGTATGGAAAGGATCCGGTTATCCCGGATCAGCAGGGAACATAATCTGTTATGAAGTTTTACGATCAGGATCTTGCCCTTGGTTGTCATCTTATATTTGCCCGTTACTCCTTATTCTGTCTGCAGGCCGTATCCCACAGCATCCGTTTTGCATCTATATCTGATATTCTGCACCAGCTGCATTCCTGTATTCTGCTCAAAAGCAGACAAGGAAGAGAGCAAATGAACCTTCATCCATTCACTCTCTTCTTTATTATAATAGTATCAATAGTCTTGAATCTGTCGGATCCGGATATTTGCAATCGTACCGTGCCGATATCCCAGATCCAAGCGCTCCGCCTGTTCTTCCTGATCTTCTTCCGGTTAATCTACGATAGAATACCCGTATGCATTCGCAAAAGCATCGATCTTCTTCCCGTCTCTGCACATGGAGCAGCCTTCCGGACTGTAGGTCTTATATTCCGGGATATCCGCCGTGGTGAACAGGGAGTGGATCGGCATACCGAGCACGCTGTTGGCCGCGCTGAAGATGGCGCTGATCCCGCTGAACTTCGCCCCATAATATTTGAGCGCCTGCACTGCCTTCACGATGGTCTGGCCTGTCGTCGCGGATGCCAGAAGCAGGAGTATGTTCTTGTCCCGGATCATGGGAACCATATTCTCTCTGACAACAAGGTGTCCGGAGTTCACGTATTCCGGCGTTACGATGTAGATCGTATTGTGGGAGTTCATGGAATAAATACCCGCCCTGGTCAAATCTTCTGCTAAAAATGCGCCGATCGTCTCGCAACCGTCCAGACACACGATGGTATCCACAACGGTGGTCGCCGAAATCTGTCCGCTGAGGGCTTTGGCTGCCGCAGATGCCTCACTGAGCCTGCACTTCAAGGTAGTCATATCCAGAAAATAATTTACATGGGAATTCGGTGTCACAAAATGTCCCGGGATTACCTTAAGGGCAACGTCAGGATGATCTTTTGATCTGATTTTTTCAGCTTTACTCTGCATAAAAATTCCTCCTTTTCCTTGGCAGGTCTATTGCAGTCCGCATTCACTTATTCCGCGACCCATCCAACTATATGTTATATTTTACCAAGTTTTTAGTAGAAAATCTACACCTAATTATTTATTTTCACAAAGAGTCAGCACATCAGGACCTGATATCCACCCAGCGCATCTCCATCGGTTTCAGATCAAGATGCTCCTGCAGCTTACCATGCACATACAGATCGGTCTGTTTCGGCTCTTTGGAGTTATTGATGACAGCAATCTTGCCGGTCTTCTCGAACACAGCCAGCTCCGTATCCATATTTGTCACATAATACTTCATCATCTCCGCTTCCTGGTGGGCCGCATAGTAGATGGCGCGCAGCAGGATCCGGCAGTTCTGCGGGGAATAAGGCAGTCCCGTAAAGTAGACGCTGCGTCCTTTGCCGTACTCGTTGACAACCAGACGGCTGTACTTACCGTCCATATTCAGGATCTGGTAATGCTCGCCCTGCGCATAGATGCGGCTCTTGCCTTCGCCGAAGTTGATCTCACCCGGCGTATCCTCCAGAATAAAATGTTCCGGATTCAGTTCATTGTACTTATCCGTGCTCATGGAAAAGCCCAGCTCTCTGTCTACGCCCAGCACGTCGCTCAACTGGAAATACCGTCCCTGATACTGGCAGGCGCTGGGTTCACCCACACCGATAAAGCCGCCGCCCTCATCCACGAATCTGCGGATAGCGCATACCACCTGCTCATCCTTCCAGTTCTCCGCGCCGCTCCAGGAAGTGTAAGCATCCCCGGCATTGATGATCACTTTGATCGCCGGATCGATTCCTTCCCTGATCTGATCGAATGTGATAAATTCCACGTCGATGGGCATACCGCTCAGACACTCGATCACGCCCACATAAGAATAAATTTCTCTGTACCACAATGCGTGGTGCACCTGATTGGCCATCCATCTTCTGAGATTGCCCCAGCAGTTCAGGATAGCGACTTTGAAAGGAGCCCTGTAAGCCTGCGTTCCCTGCATGTTCTCATGGATCTGCCGAAACTCGCCAACCACTTGACTGACTTGGTCGATAAATCCGGGCCAGTTTGCCGCCAGCTTCAGATAACCGCCGTATCCAATCCTGTCAAGCGGGGAACGAAGAATCGCTCTTCTCGCTTTCATCCAATTATCCTGCGCCTCGCCGATGGGGTCTCCGCCCTCGGTAAAGACATCCGGGAAGAAATAGGGAAGCAGCCGTCCTTCCGTATAGTTCACGCCTTTGATATCGGAGATCATCCGCAGCGTTACGCCGTCACCCACGGAACCGACCACGGCATCCAGACCGATGTTCGCAAAATATTTGCCGAAAGGCTCTGTTCCGATCCAGTGATCGCCAAGGAACATCATGGCTTCCTTGCCGTAGCTGTGCACGATATCCACCAGTTCCTTCGCCAGCTTCGACACCTCGATCTGCTGGAACTCGATAAAGTCCTTAAATTCTTTCGAGGGCACGCGGAAAATGGAATTATGATATCCCTGATCCACAATGAATTCCGGCCGGAACTTATAGCCGGCCCATTTCTCAAACTGCTCCAGAATATAGGGGCTGACGCTGGCGCTGTAGCCGAACCACTCCACGAATTTCTCCCGCTTCTGGTCGTCAAAAGTCAATGTAAACTGATGGAAAAAGGTGGTAAAGCGCACCACATCCACATGCGGGTTGTCCTCACACCATTTCTTAAGTTTCTCTTTCACATAGACCTGGGTCTTGGGCTGTCTGACATCAAAAGTCAGCTGGTGAGGCGCATCCTTCCAGTCATTGGTGATAAAATTGTACATATGTACCGGATCCCAGATCAGGAACGCCAGAAAGCTGACCGTGTACTGATGATAGGGGATCGATTCGATCACCACTTCCCCTGTGGCCTCGTCATACTCCCATTGATCGGTGGGCACCACTTCCCCGGTCGTTCTGTCGATGACTTCCCACCAGCGCTTCGGGGAATCTATGGTGTTCACCTTAAGCTGCTGGGTATGGAATCCCTTCATAAGCTCGATGCGAAGTTCGGTTCCTTTTGCCGTCAGGCGGTCGCTGATCAGATATTCCTGCTGGACCTCCTCCGGATTCTGCATCGCCCAGTCGTTATCTTTTCTGGTAGTGTAATAAGTGGCATAGATCTTGCCGTCCTGGCTCAAAAGCTCTTCCGGCATCGTTGTGCCGTCGCAGTCCCGCAGCGCATCCGCCCCCAGTTCATTTTTCAAGCGAATCGTTTCCTCCACCATATCCACATCTGTGGGTAGTGTCAATCTGCCTGTCATTTCCATCCTTCTCCTCCATTCCGGAGCATACCCTGCTCCCTCCCCATTTGTTGTACTCTTCGCCGGCAGCCGCTCATATAAGCAGGAGCAGGCTGTCCTATATGTTCAGTATAGAGAATCCGGCAGCCGGAATCAATCGGATTGTTGTTTGAAATTTTAGATATCTTGCTGGACAAAATATCTAAAATCTGCTATAGTTGCAGCAACCGCACAGATTGTCCGTTCATTGCAGACCGGAATGAAAACAGGCCTGTACGCATCTGCCGGAATGGCATGGAAGGAATAAATTTATTTATGGGGAATACCAGACACCGTATCGAAACTGAAAAACCGTCCGCTTTCGGACAGGCCAGACTGCTTTATGTTTCCACATCCAAATACGAAGGCGACTGGCAGAGTATCCTGCATTCCCATCCTTTCAGTGAACTTTTTTATGTGGTGAACGGGCAGGGAGCGTTTCTCGCGGAAGGCTCCGAGTTTCCTGTCAAGAGAAATGATATGGTTATCATCAACCCTCACGTGCAGCACACCGAAAAGTCCCTGCCGGGAGCGCCTCTTGATTATATCGTGCTGGGAATCGAAGGGTTATCCTTTGCCTTTGAGAAAATCGCCGCGGCGAGATCCGGCGAATCCGCGCAGGCGCCTTCCGGAACAGTCAGCAAATATAATGTGTCCAAAACCAACGTCTGCACCTGTCTGAATCTTATGCTGGAAGAAGTTTCCAGACAGGAAGAAGACTATGAGACAGTCTGCCAGAATCTGCTGGAGGTGTTGCTGATCTCTATGCTGCGAAGCGGCAGCCTGTCCGTCGTGCCGGACAACAGCCGCCTCTTAAACAGAGAATGCACCCAGATCAAAAACTATCTGGATGCAAACTATTCGGAAACTATTACGCTGGACTCACTGGCGGCCCTCACGCATATGAACAAATACTATCTGGCGCACACTTTTACGAAATATGTAGGCCTCTCTCCCATCAACTATCTGTTACAGAAACGAATACAGGAAGGAAAATCCCTGCTGGAGTCCACGTCCTATTCCATCGCGCAGATCTCCGACCTGCTGGGCTTTTCGTCACAGTCTTATTTTTCACAGGCTTTCCGCAAAGCCACCGGCATGACGCCCATGCAGTACAGGAAGCACGCTTAACGGTGGCGCTGCAGGCTGGCTTTTATAAAATTCGTATTCCAGAATTCTACGGCTATGCCAGTTTCTGCAGCTTCTCGCTGTGTTCCGCTACCACCTTCTTGATAATATGTGTGCTCTCGGAAACTCGAACCCCTTGTTTTATAAGGCTTCAGAAATTTCCGAAATCTCATTTTCACCTCTATTTTTTACCTTCATTTTGTAACATTTCCGCTTTTAAATAACTTCCTGCTCTCTAAAAATATTTCTTATTTTTTCAAAAAACAGGTTGACAAATACCCCGTAATGTGCGGCCGTTTTCGTATGTTTTCCTGCCGGAAAACCCCGATACTTCCAACAACTTTGTTATCTACTGTAATTGCAAATGCAAAAGTATCATTTTCATTTGCAGAGAGCATAGAAGAAATATCGTCTGCTCCATCTTGTTCCGTATAAGGATATGGTAATCCGTCCCGAAGATTATCTTGTATCTTTTTATTGGAAAGAGCCACCGCTAAATCTTTTGCATCTGACAATTTCCATTTTCTTATATTGCATTTCATTATATACCGCCTTTTATGTACGTTGACACCAACTAATTTTTAAGTTTTTTCTCCATAACTTCATAGACCAGCTTCACATCATTTTCTAACTCATAAATTCCATGCCCTACAGTTTTATAACCTCTATGCTCATATAAAAACACTGCTGGAAGTGAAGCGTCTAAAACAGCAACATCAAATTTTTTTGAAATTTCCATTTCCAAACAATCCATAATATACGATCCGAAGCCTTGCTTCTGATAAGTAGGCAGCACATATAATCCCGTAATATGATTATTATCAAAGCAGCCCGTTCCAACAATCGCACCATTCTCAAATAATACGCCCATATTTCCAGACGCTATACCATCTAAAATATGTTCTTTACTATGATGTTGGCAAAAGAAATCCACTACCTCTTTGGGATAATACTTTGCATATACCGCTTTAATCGTTGTATGTAAAACATTATAAATCGCACTCGCCATGTCAAAAGTCGCCGTTACATATTCCATACTTTCCTCCCAAAATATCTAAATACAAATTTTTCTCTAACCACCTATATTACATAATACCATCATGTTAAAATCATTACTAAAAAATTTATTCTATCTTTCTCGCAATATAGGAATTTATCTGCCTCTCAAATCCTTTGCCATACACAATGATTCTGGCATATTCACATATGGAGCATAATTGGGAATAATATCAAATCCCAATTTTTTATATACAGCACAAGATTCAGCTAATAACTCTCCTGTTTCAAGAATCATCCTTTTATATCCCAATTCCATAGCCCACTCTATCAACAAGGCAACAAGTTTACTCCCTATCCCCCGTCCTTGATATTCAGTATGCACAAACACTCTCTTTAGTTCTATATTTTCTTCATCATACTTCCTTATAGCACCACCGCCAACCACCTTATCATTTTCATAAACAACGATTGCTTCTTTTATTTCATCTAGCTGGTTATATTTCTTGTATTTATCTCTCTTTATCTTTTTTCCCACACGCCTGTCCAAATCAATATCAAGAAGTCGGCAGTTTTCTATAAAATCTTTATTCCTGCCGTCTGTTCTAATAAAATCCATTAAAATCACCTCCACAGCTCAAATTGATAAGTTAAATTATACCACGTTCATTCTCCATTTGCCATAAAAATGTGGAGCATAGCAACCGCCACGCCCCACATTTTTTATCGCTCCAACGCTCTCTCTATCTGCTGTTTCTGTCCTTTCAAATCGTTCTGCTTCTCATACAGATTATTGCGCTCTTTACAAAGTTCTCATGCGTTCCAACTGCGCCCGCACTCTTTCCCGGCAATCCGGCTCTATCTTTTTATATTCCCCGGTCAGATTACGGATTGTATTATTGTTCTCCTTTATCTGTTCCGACAGACATACCCAGTCTATCAGATTTTGCACTTCCTTATCCGTTTCGTAAAGGTCTGTATCTGCTACGATTTTAGCACACAGCCGCACCATGACTTTCTTCTCCATATCCGTCATATCCTATCAATCCTCACTTTTCTATCGGCTCATTTCAAAGGCACGTTTCGGGCGTTTATTTGCCCTCTCCGCCTGTTCTAACGCCTTTGACCGTTCTACTATCAACTGCACCTGTTCTCTGCCAAAATGACGCTCCAAACGCCTCAAATCAGACGCTTTTTCCTGCAATCGGTCTGTGGTGTCACTCTGCTCCATGACCTTATCCGTCAAACGGCTAATCTGCTCCTTTTGCCCGTCCACTTTGACGGTCAGCTTCTTGCCCTGCTCCGTAAGCTGTACGCATTTGATAGTCAGATTTTTTACCGCCTCTTTCAATTTCTCAACAAGCGGTAAAGCCTTTTTATCCCGGTATGCCTTTGCGCTCATCAATGCCCCGACTCCGGCAACTGCCATTTCACATCTTCGTCATAAGCGTGTATGTTGCGCTCCATGACTTCCTTTGACTGCGCCATTTTGTTAAGTTCATGCTGTAACTTTTTTTGTTGTTTCTCCAATTTTTCATTTTCAGACAGCAGCTTTTCTTTATCCTCTGTCAGTGTTTCCGTCTGTTCTTTCAAGAGAAGATTTGTAGCGGAAAGTTCTGATACTTCCTGCCGAATTGCTTCGCCCTCTTTCCGTATCTGCTCCGTTTCCTGTCCTGCCGCTATCTGCTGATGAAGAATATCAGCTAATTCCTCTTTACTGCCGGAGATTGTCTGATCCAGTTCTGCAACTTCTTTTGCACGCTCCTTTTTCTCAAAATCCAAAACGGATAAATGTTTCTCATGTGTTCCCTTTTTCTCCCACTCAATACCATGCTGTAGCATAATCTCCGCAAGACGTTCCTTTTCTGCCACCGCCCACTGGTTACGCTCCGTTTCACTCCTTGTGCCACCTTTAAAGCCGAGTTCTGCCAGTGCCTTTTTTAGTGACACTCTCGTTTCAAGTCCTCTCTTGCTTCCAGTCGTATAAGGTATGAAATCTATATGCAGATGCGGTGTTGCTCCGTCCATATGGAGATGCGTCGGCTTGCGTCGATAGCGTCGGTATTTTCTACACCGCCCCGCTATCAAAAATACCGTCGCAACCGACGCATATCGTCGCACCTTACGCCTTTTGCTCTAGCCGTTTCAGAATGATTTTTTCCCAAGCGGCCCGGCTTTGACAACGGGATTGCTTTTTAATTCGTAGAACCGCACCGCATGATTAAATAATGCACTCAATTCGGATTGCAGAGTTTTCAGATAAGTCGGCGCATAAGGCTTTCCTTTTTCATCACGATAGGAAATTTGTTCATTCTGCCACTGGATAATATCTTTTGCACGAATATCGCACATTTTCTTATTCTCAAAGTACGGTAACAATTTTGTGCGTAAGATATGCTCCTTTGTCA
>ERZ808054.1313-NODE-1313-length-14699-cov-19.002941_pt1 | contig 14699 bp, 12 predicted proteins | sample MGYA00380201_ERZ808054 | MGnify/ENA primary metagenome ERZ808054 (study PRJEB31490, sample SAMN06133419) | mouse gut metagenome | isolation source: Z5_2 | host: mice | place: China: Chengdu | collected 2015-05 ... | reverse complement strand
TAGCAACCGGGTAAAAATGACACCAGAATTTGATACGAATATAAAAGGGTTACATTGCCTAGGCGACTCTAGTGGATGGACTAGGGGGCTAATGATGGCTTCTGCTATGGGAGTATTAATGGGGAGAAGGCTGGTATAGGTGAAAAAAAGTAAGGACAGAAACCACTTGTAAAATAAAAATAGCTGGAATTCCATAGACAAATTTTGAATGTTTGGTTTTGTGATGGAAAAGATACATGCCAAGTATAGAACCAATACTTCCAAAAAGAAAGGCGAATAGAAATAAAGTCCGTTCAGAAATCCGCCATTTGTGGTGTATCGCTTTGTATTTATCAATACCCATGGAAAAAAAGGCAATTAGGTTAATAACAATTAGATAAATTATAATAAGGTTCATAACAGCCTCCTAAAGAAAGTTTTCTGACAGAAGTATAACAGAATAGAAAAGATTTTACAATGTACAGATAAAAATAGTTTTCTTTTAGTATGGTCTATGCTATAATTCTATCAATAAGCATGTACACTTTACACTGTATATTGTAGTCTAGTGTACAATGTGCACGGGACGTTATATAATGTATGGCGTGCAGATATATGCTAAAAAGATAAATAAAAATAGCAGGTGGAGGTAAAGTATGTTTTCTTTTGATGAGGTACAAGCATTTGACCCAGGAGTGGCAAAGGCAATACAAGATGAGATAGGCAGGCAGAATAGCCATATTGAGTTAATTGCTTCAGAAAATTTTGTAAGTAAAGCAGTAATGGCAGCGATGGGGAGCCCATTAACCAATAAATATGCAGAAGGATATCCTGGGAAGCGTTATTATGGTGGTTGTGAATACGTGGATGTAGTAGAAAATTTGGCGATTGAGCGTGCAAAAGAACTTTTTGGCTGTGATTATGCAAATGTACAACCGCACTCTGGCGCACAGGCAAATATGGCAGTCTTTTTTGCCATTGTAAAGCCGGGGGACACGGTAATGGGCATGAATTTAAACCATGGCGGCCATTTAACCCATGGGAGCCCAGTAAATATGTCTGGCACATATTTTAATATTGTACCATATGGCGTAAATGATGATGGTTTTATTGACTATGAAGAACTTAGGAGAATTGCATTAGAAGCAAAGCCCAAATTAATTGTGGCAGGGGCAAGTGCATATGCAAGGGCGATTGACTTTAAGAAGTTTAGGGAAGTAGCAGATGAGGTGGGTGCTGTATTAATGGTGGATATGGCACATATTGCAGGGCTTGTAGCAGCAGGCTTGCATGAAAGCCCAATCCCATATGCAGATGTAGTGACAACTACTACCCATAAAACTTTAAGAGGGCCAAGGGGCGGCATGATTTTAGCAAAGGAAGAGGCTGCAAAGAAGTATAATTTTAATAAAGCAATCTTCCCTGGTATCCAAGGCGGGCCTCTTATGCACGTAATTGCTGCAAAGGCAGTTAGTTTTAAGGAAGCTTTAACTCCAGAATTTAAAGTATACCAGCAACAGATTGTAAATAATGCGCAAGCGCGTGCAGCAGGATTGATAAATAGAGGGTTTAAGTTAGTAAGTGGCGGGACAGACAATCATTTAATGTTAGTAGATTTACAAAATAGGAATGTTACAGGAAAAGAAGCAGAAAAATTACTAGATGCAGCAAATATTACCTGTAATAAAAATACAATTCCAAACGATCCACAATCTCCTTTTGTTACAAGCGGCATCCGGTTAGGGACGCCAGCCGTTACTACAAGAGGCATGAAAGAAGCAGATATGGATATAATTGCAGAAGCAATTTCCTTAGTAATCCAAGATGTAGATGCAAATAAAGAGAAGGCAATGGAGCTTGTAAAAGCTTTAACTGACAAATACCCATTATATTAATTTTGCTGGCTTTATAGTAAAATAGTTACAAAAGAGGCTGTTGTATCATTGCAACAGCCTTAATTCATACACAAAAATATTCTTATGATTTTTTCAATAAACTATTTCCCCTTACAATTTGTTCCATTAATAGGCCAGTAACAAACCATGCTGGTGCATAATCTAAACGGATTAGCCCTTGTATAGCAAAACGGCTTCCACTATAATCCCATGGGCACATATGGAATAGTCGCAAAAGAGAACCAGAAAGGTATTCTGCAGTAAAGATAAAAAATGTGTAGACACCTCCCCGAAACAGCATATTCCGGTTCTTAATTACCTGGTAAACAGGTTGTAATAAAGCAGCCATTCCATAGATAGGAAACATTAAAAGCGATGTGGTTCCTGTCATTTTCCGGTCGGCACTAAGAAGGGAACCAAGGCCAGTCCAAAATACTTCTAAACACCATCCAGTTAGGCCACATCGGATAAAATTAGTTGTTGTCAGCTTCATGGGAGTTAGTATTACAAAAAAAAGAGGAAATATGTATGAAAGTATGGTATACTCAAAGAGGAAAAATTTATCTTTCGGAAAAGTAAATTTTATAAGGAGGAAAATCAAGATAATGAAAAAAAGAATTATTTCGGTTATGCTGTCGGCTTTATTGCTGGCATCGTTGGGAGGTTGTGGTAAGGAAGCGCAGCAGGCAGAAACGGGCAGTGTGACACAAGCAGAAGAGGGAGCAGAATCGCAGGAGGAAACGGCCGATGAGTCTGCAAAGGGAACGGAGGTTAACAGAATCTATATAGAGACCAATGAAGATTTATACAATCTTGCACCGAGTTCCATATCAAATGGGGGACATTACTTCCGCTATGGTAATTTGTTCTATGAGAAGCTGCTTGGTTATGATAAAGACGGAAATATCATTCCCTGTCTGGCAACTGATTATGAGGTTTCCGACGACCTTAAGCTGACGATCCATATCCGTGAAAATGTCAAATTTCATACAGGACAGACGTTGAGTGCCAAGGATGTTTTATTCAGTCTTAAGCTGGCGAATGACAGTGCGAATTTCAGCAGGAATACAAAATATATGGATCTGGATAATGTGGAGATGCCGGACGACTATACATTGATCATTCCACTGGAACAGAAAACGGTGTTTTTGGTAGATGATCTGGCAAAGATAGAAATCGCGAGTGAAGAAGCGTATCAAGCGGATCCTGAACATTTAAATAATAAAGAAGCCGGTACAGGACCGTACTATATCAGTGACTGGCAGATCGGTAGTTCTGTTACGATGCAAAAGTTTGAAGAATACTGGGGAAGTGGCGATCAAAAACAGAATGTTGACGAGATTGTATTCAAAGTCATAACTGAGGGTTCACAGAGGACAATAGCTTTGGAAACTGGAGATGTACAGGTTCTTTACGATGTACCGAAGGCAGATATTGTGACATTACAGGACAATCCGGATATCACCATTGATGGAAAAGAAACTGACGGATGTTATGCACTTTATTTTAACTGCTCAGATAAGAAACCGACTACAGATGTGAGAATCAGACAGGCAATCGCTTATGCAATCGACACGCCGGCAGTTGCGAAAGCGGCATATGGAGATGGTGGAGTGGCAGCTACAAGTGTTATGAACAGAACAAATATAGAATGGGAGGAGTCCATGGGCAGCCTGGAACCGCTTTATTCTCACAATATTGAAAAGGCTAAAGAGCTTTTGGCGGAAGCAGGGTATCCGGATGGTGGTCTTGAACTGACGATTATTGCAGACGGGACAAAAGATGGTACGAGGGATGCAATTCAGATTATTCAGAATCAACTGGAACAGGTCGGAATTACACTTAATGTAGAACTTCAGGAAGGATCTGTATTCAATACGACAAAATTTGACGAGAATGCATGGGATCTGCAGTATGATTTCTACGGGATGGTACGTACAGCGTTCGCTTTCTTTAATAATCAGTTTGACCAGAGAGCAGGCAGCAGGGCGTTCTATCGGGATGAAAAGATGCAGTCAATGATAGAAGAGGCAATACCGGAATATGATGAACAGAAAGTGGATGCATTGTGCGAATATTTTACAGAAGAACTTCCGGCGTATCCCATGGTTGATGTGATCACCTACTATGCTTACAAAAAAGGTATTGAAAATTTCAATATTTACACGTATAACGTAATGTATCCGGGTGAGTTTACATACACGGAGGAATACAACAAGTAGTTTCAGGGAAAGGAGTCTGTATGGCAATTTTATTCGCGAAAACGAAGCAGGGAACGGTGGAAGGAAAGCCGGGCTGGAACAGAGCGATTTCCGTATTTAAAGGCATTCCCTTTGCTGCGCCGCCGACAGGGCAAAACCGCTGGCGCGCGCCGCAGCCGCCGGCGGGCTGGCGCGGGATCAGGAAATGTTTTGATTATGGGCCGATCCCTTATCAGAACTATGAGAAAACGGAACATGATGTTTTGGTATCCGGGATAGAAACGTTTCACCATCCGATCGAGGAGGATTGTCTGTACCTGAATATCTGGACGCCGGCGGAAACGCCGGAGTCCGGGCTGCCAGTGGCAATCTATATTCACGGCGGCGGCTTCCATATGGATTACGCGTTCCAGAACAAGCATGACGGGGAAGGCTTTGCGAAGCGGGGATGTGTTTTTGTGACGATCAGTTATCGTCTGGGTGCATTCGGTTTTCTGGCGCATCCGCAGCTGGAAAAGGAAGGCAGGGGGGCAGGTAATTACGGGCTTTTGGATCAGATAGCGGCAGTCACATGGGTGAGGGAAAATATCCGGGCGTTCGGAGGAAATCCGGACTGCATTACGGTGATCGGTTTTTCTGGCGGCGCAGCAAGCGTAGAGTATCTGTGCGCGTCTCCCTTGACGAAGGGGCTGTTCCAGCGGGCGGTGATGCAGTCCGGCGGCGGTTTCCGACCGGTCTTCTCCAGTTGGGCGGTTTCCAGAAGTGCGGCCGTATCGCTGGGGGAATCTTATTTCCGTTATATGAACATCAAGACGGTGGAAGAGGGGCGGCGGCTTAGCGCCGATGAGATTTTAAAAGGCTTTATCGGCCTGAATCAGATCCCACTGTTTGAGAAGGAAGAGATCGGTGTGGACGGGGTGAACTATTTCCGCTTTACGCCGTGCATTGACGGATATGTCCTGCCGGAGTCGCCGATCGAGGTATTTTTGGCAGGCAGGCATGAGGATATTGACTATCTGGTGGGAGAAGCCGCCGGGGAAGGCTACAGGACATTGGTGGCAGATGTGGCATGGTGCCGGAACCAGAACCGGTTAGGCAGGAAGCCCTCCTACGAGTACTATTTTAAGAGAGTGCCGCCAGGAGCGGCAGGGGCATTTCACAGCTGCGAACAGGAGTATATGTTCCAGACGCTTTTGAAATCGAGCCAGTGGAACTATGAGGGAACCGACTACGACATCTCTAATGACATGGCGGATTATCTGGCCAATTTCGTCAAGACGGGAGATCCCAACGGGGACGGTCTGGCTGCGTGGACGCCCTATACGTCGGAAAATCCGAAGGCGATGCAGTTTGAAAGCAAACGAGAAATGACAGAGATCGCACTGGATGAACACGAGGAGGAGCTTGTAGGAAAACTGCTGCATAACCAGATCTTATTTGGACTGAGTAATAACAGCTGAGCGCTTGACAAGAGGAAAAGAAGAAGGAGGAGTGACCAGGATGGCATATGTTTCATTACATATCGACAGTGAATTTCTTGGAGCGAACACGAATATTACTGTGATCCTGCCCGAGAAGAAAGGGGAGCAGACGCCGGAGGCGTTTTATGGGAGCGGCAAAAAGTACAAGGTACTGTGGCTTTTCCACGGCGGGCACGGGGACTGTACAGACTGGATCCGAAAGACAAAGATCGAACTGTATGCATGTGAAAAGGATCTGGTGGTGGTATGCCCGAGCGCGCAGAGCAGTTTTTACCAGAACTGGCCAACGTTTGGGCCCGGATATTATATGAAGGATTTCTTCTTTCATGAATTGATGCCGCTGATCTACGGATGGTTTCCGGTTTCTGACAGGAAGGAAGATAACTATATTGCAGGGCTGTCCATGGGCGGCGTCGGCACCTTGACTTTTCTGCTGGAAGAGCCGGAACGGTTTTCTGCAGCGGCGGTACTTTCGGGAACGCCTTTTGATCTGCGGGAGACCGAAGGCGGCACGCCGAATATGGTCAAAGTTTACCGTAATCTGGCCAAAGTGTACGGCGGAAGGGAGGAAATGCTTGCATCCGGGGCCAACATCTGGGATGCGTTTGCCTCCGGTGAACCAAAAAAAATGCCGCGGCTTTATTTTTCCTGCGGCAGGCTGGATTCCGGTTATGCCAATTACCTGAACTATATCGCGTATCTGGAAGAGAAAGGGTTTTCATTTGTTCACGACGAGTCCACGGACAATGGGCATGAATGGCGGGAATGGGATTATCAGATCGAAAGGGCGATCCGGTTTTTCCTGGAGTGACAGGACGGCCGCAATGACAAGGAGCAGGGCGCATGAATAAGAACAGACTATGGTCTTGGCCATATATTTACATATTAATACTGTATTGCTTTGTACAGATGGTTTTGTATATGATAACGCCGGTTCTGTCAAAGTATATTCTCGATATGGGGGAGAGCAATTCGATCGCCGGTATTATTGCGGGGGCCTTTTCTATAACGGCCCTTGCGATCAGGCCCTTTTCAGGATATTTTTCTGACCGTTTTCCGAAAAAAAGGCTTCTGATGATTTCTCTGCTGCTGACGTTTCTTTCTCTGGCCGGTTACTATGCGGCGGCTTCTCCCTGGCAGATTTTCCTTTTTCGTCTGTGCCAGGGGGCGTCCTACGCGGTGAGTACGACAGTCATGATGGCCATGGTCTCGGAGGTGGTCGATGTGGAAGTGCGGGGCGCGGGTATCGGATATTATGCTCTGGCAGCTACCCTTGCCGCGGCGGTAGGGCCGGGCATCGGGCTTAAGGTAGTGGAATGTGCCGGGTATAGAAAATCCATTCTTTTGGCGGCGTTCATTGCTTTGGCGGCTGTGGGCGCTTCTTTTTTTCAGCCTTTTCAGGAAGGGAAGAAGGAAAAAAAGGAGGTGCCGAAACTGAGCGTAAGCAATCTGATCGCAAAGGAAGTGCTGGCGCTGGCCGGATTTTCCTGCCTGTTTTCCCTCTCCAACGGGTTGATGTCGAATTTCATCTCCGTTCTGGGTGACGACAGGGGAATCTTGAACATATCCTTGTACTTCACGGTGAATGCCGTGGTCATGGCGGTGACCAAACCGTTGTCGGGCCGGCTGACAGACCGCTACGGGCTGCATTATATCATGTATGGGGCGTATTTTTTCTGTGCGGTCTCCCTGTACCTGCTGGCGGGGGCTGGATCTCTGGCAGCAGTGGTGCTGGTGGCGGTGCTGTACGGGATCGGGGTAGGCGCCGGACAGCCCGCGCTCCAGGCCCAGAGCACGAAGGAAGTAAAGCTGGAGCAGGTCGGGATTGCAGTGAGTACATGTTATCTGGGCAACGATATCGGGCAGGGGATCGGGCCTGTTCTTGGCGGGATGGTATCTGACTGGCTGGGCTATGGGGCGATGTTTTTCGGTGCGGCGCTGCTGCACACGGCGGCGTTTTTCCTGTTTTATCTTTATGAAAAAAGGAGACGGGCCGGCTGAATACAGGCGCACAGAACATGAAAAAACTGCAAAGATCATCCGGAGTGCATAGAACTTCCGGGTGATTTTTTGTATTGGAAATGTTAAAAAACAATTAAGTGAGGTCAAACTGTAGAAAAGAGAGAAATGGACGTGTTATCATGGAATAGATTGCAGTTGTCATATATTCGGGCATAAGTCCGGTGCGGCTACGGGACGAGGCGGAGAAAAGGAGAATCGGTTGTGAGTTCATTTGTAGAATTTCAAAATGTGAGTAAGATATATCAGGCTGGTGAGGTGGCGATCGAGGCGCTGCACGATGTGAATTTCCAGATTGAAAAGGGGGAGTTCTGCGTGATCGTGGGCGCGTCGGGAGCGGGGAAGACGACGATCCTAAATATTCTTGGCGGAATGGATACGCTGTCGGGCGGCAGGGTATTTCTGGACGGTGAGGAGATTTCCGCATATAATAAGAAGCAGCTGACGGGCTACAGGCGGCATGATGTGGGATTTGTGTTTCAGTTCTATAATCTGATTCAGAATCTGACGGCGTTGGAGAACGTGGAGCTGGCGGCGCAGATCTGTGTGGACCCGCTGGATGCGGCAGAGGTGCTCGGCGAGGTGGGGCTGCAGGACCGGATGAAGAATTTCCCGGCGCAGCTTTCCGGCGGAGAGCAGCAGCGGGTGGCCATCGCCCGTGCGCTGGCGAAGAATCCGAAGCTGCTTCTATGTGACGAGCCGACGGGAGCGCTGGATTACAACACCGGCAAGGCGGTGTTGAAGCTGCTGCAGGATACGTGCAGGGAGAAGGGCAAGACGGTGATCGTCATCACGCACAATCAGGCATTAACGGCGATGGCAGACCGGATCATCAAGGTGAAGAGCGGCACCATCGTCAGCGTTGTGAAGAATGAACAGATTACCAGAGTGGAAGATATCGAGTGGTGACAGATCGTCAGAGCGATCATGACAGTGACGGCGGTATGCCAGGGCGTGGCCAAAGCGGGGCATAATGCCGGAAGAGCCAGAGATGGAAGCTGCCGGCGCGGTGAGGCGGCCGGGAAACGAATATTGGTGCAGGAAACGGAGAGTTCGCATGAAATCCATGATGAAGAAAACAACACTGCGGGAGATCAGGGAGAGCCTAGGGCGGTATCTGGCCATTATGGCGATCGTTGCGCTGGGGGTGGGGCTTTTTGCAGGACTTAAGATCACCAAAACGGTGATGGTCGGGTCGGCGGATGCCTTCTGGCAGGCGCAGCAGCTGTATGATTACAGGCTTGTCTCCACGCTGGGATTTGAGGAAGAAGATGTGCAGGCACTGGCGCAGAAGGCGGACGTCCGCGCAGTGCAGGGCGCGATGGAAGCGGATGTCCTCTATACGGACGAGCAGGGGAATGATAAGGTACTGAAAGCGCATTCCATTCTGGAAAATATAAATATGCTGGAAACTGTGGCGGGCAGGTTGCCGGAGAGTGACACGGAATGCGTGGTGGACGACCATCTCTACGGAGAGGAAGTGATCGGCTCGAAGATCGTGCTGTCCGGGGATAACGACCAGGACGATCTGGACAGCTTTCGGTATACGGAATATACGATTGTGGGGACGGTCCGGTCTCCGCTGTATGTCCAGTTTGAGCGGGGGACTACTTCTCTTGGAAACGGCAGTGTGAGCGGATTTGTGTATCTGCTTCCGGAGGGCTTTGCCACGGATTATTATACGGATATCTATGTGAAGTTTGAGGAGGACGCGCAGGTCTACTCGGATGAATATGATGCTTATATGGACGAGCGGGAAGCGCAGTGGGAGACTTACTGCGAGGAGCAGGGAGAGCGTAGATACCAGTCGATCATGACGGAAGCGGAGGAAGAACTGGCAGATGCCGAGCAGGAGCTGGCAGACGAGAAGGCGGAAGCGGAAGTGGAGCTGGCCGATGCGAAGCAGGAGCTGACCGACGCCGAGAAGGAAATCGCGGACGGTGAGAAGAAGCTGGAAGACGGCGAGCAGGAACTGGCGGATAATAAAGAGATCATAGCGCAGAAGGAGCGGGAGCTGGCGGATGCCAGAGCGGCCCTGGAAGCACAGGAAGCGGAGCTTGCGTCACAGGAGGAGGCTCTTGCGGGGATGATGCAGGGCCAGGCGGCGGGGATGCAGTATCAGATGCCCGCAGATATGGCCCGTCAGCAGCTGGAGGCCGGGAAGGCGCAGATCGAAGAGGGAGAAGCGGAGCTGCGAAAGGCCAGAGGGCAGATCCGGGATGCCGGGGAGGAGATCGAAGAGAGCAGGCAGGAGCTGGCGGATGCCAGACAGGAAGTTGAGGACGGCTGGCAGGAATACAACGACGCGAAGGCGGAGTTTGACGAGAAGATCGCGGATGCGGAGCAGAAGCTGGCGGACGCCAGAGCGGAGATTGCCGATATCGAGAAGCCGGACACTTATGTGTTGGGACGGGAGACCAATACAGGATATGTCTGTTTCGAGAGTGATTCCAGTATCGTGGAGGGAATCGCCAATGTCTTTCCGGTGTTCTTTTTTCTGGTGGCGGCGCTGGTGTGTATGACGACCATGAACAGGATGGTGGAGGAGCAGCGGACACAGATCGGTGTCTTGAAGGCGCTTGGCTATGGCGAGGCCAGGATCATGGGGAAATATCTCTTCTACTCGGGCAGTGCTGCTTTTACAGGCTGTGTGGCGGGATATCTGGCGGGGATCCGACTGTTTCCGCTGGTGATCTGGCAGGCCTACGGGGTGATGTACAGGTTTGGCGGTATCGTCTATGCTTTTGACTGGGCGACGGCAGTGCTGTGCCTGGCGGTGTCGCTCTTGTGCTCCATGGGGACGACCTGGGCATCCTGCCGGCATGAGCTGCGGGAAGTGGCAGCGGAGCTGATGCGGCCGAAATCGCCGAAGGCCGGTAAGCGGATCTTTCTGGAGTGGATTCCTTTTATCTGGAACCGGATGAAATTTCTGCATAAGGTGTCGGTGCGGAATATCATCCGTTACAAGCGGCGTTTTCTGATGATGGTCATCGGGATCAGCGGCTGTACGGCGCTGCTGCTGACGGGGTTTGCGATCAGGGATTCGGTGACGACCGTCGCGGACAGGCAGTTTGAAGAGATACAGACTTACGCGGTCGGGGTCACGTTAAAGGACGGTGTGACAAAGGAAGATCTGTCGTTGCTGGAGGAGCTTGATCAGATCGTTGCGGATAACGGCGGCGATTATGGTCTGGCGGTGGAGACTTCGATGGATCTGGAGACGGCGGACGGGATCAAAAGCGTGAAGCTGATCGCAGCGGCGGAGCCGGAGTCGTTCGGAGCATACTTTGACCTGCACACGCCGGCAGGAGAACCGATCGCTTATCCGCAGGCGGGAGAGGTTGTTATCTGTAATAAGCTGTCGGAGCGTTACCGGATCAGGGCAGGTGACACCATCACCCTGTTTAACGAAGACAGAGAGGAGCTGCAGGCGGTAGTATCGGGAGTCTGTGAGAACTATATCTACAATTATGTCTATGTGAACGAAGAGACTTACAGGAAGGCCACGGGTGAGACTGGGTATCAGAGTGCCTATGTCAATCTGCCGGAGGAGGCGGATGTCTACGTCGTGGGGGCGTCTTTGATGAAGGCGGAGCATGTGACGGCCGTAGCCGTCAACCGGGATATGCTGCTGCGGGTTTCGCGGATGATGACGAGCATGAATTATATCGTGTTTGTGATCATTGCCTGTGCGGGTGCGCTTGCTTTTATCGTGCTTTATAATCTGAATAATATCAACATCACGGAGCGGATCAGGGAGATCGCCACGATCAAGGTGCTGGGATTCTACAAAAAGGAGACGGCCACCTATGTATTCCGTGAGAATACAGTCCTTACGGGGATCGGCTGTGCTGTCGGGCTGGTGCTGGGACGGCTGCTGCACATTTATGTGATGCACGAGGTGGATATTGATATGATGTCCTTTGATGTGCATGTGGAACCGGTCAGCTATCTGCTGAGCATCCTGTTGACCTTTGTCTTTACCTGGCTGATCAACCGCATCATGTCCGGAAAGCTCGACAAGATCAATATGGCGGAATCGTTAAAGTCGGTGGATTAGCGGTGCGGATGAACCGACAGCGGACGACGGACAGTGCGGGCAGCATTGTATGAGAAGCATTTTTGCATGGATTGGATAGAAAAGAGGCATACCGCAGACGCCTCCCGGAACGGAATATCTCCGGGAGGCGTCTGCGGTTTGTATGTTGTAACAATCCTATTGATTGATGTATTTCAGGTAGTCGAGATATCGTAAAAGATCTTTGCGGTTGTCTGAGTTTAGTTTCTGGATATCATACAGGACGTCGTGCAGCGTGATGTTGTTCAGATATGCGTTTCTCAGATTGGGACTGCCAAGATAGTTGGAACCTGCGCTTAAAAGATAGTCTGTGCTCACTTTGTAGTAATCGGACAGCTTGATCACGACCCAGATGGGAATGCCGCGGTTGCCGTTCTCATAGTTGGAGTAGCTCTGCTGTTCGATCCCCAGATAGCTGGCAACAGTTTCCTGCTTCAGATCGTGATCTTCGCGCAGTTCCCGCAGTATTTCACGAAGTTCTTTCATATGATATCCTCCCTTTTATCCATAAAATATTGTTAAAAATATTATTACACAACAAAAAGTTGTTAATCAGAAAAACCTTCAAAATGAATTAAAACAGCTTATTTTACAACGAAATGTTGTGAGGAGACAGGCAAATAGCAGAGTTTATTCAGAGTGACCCAGAAAACGGATGAACCGCAGAAGTTCCTTGCGTGCGTCATCATCCAGCCCCTGGATGTCGTACATGATGTCGTGCAGGGTAGTTTCGTCTAGATAAGTACTGCTTAAGTTTGTGTTGCCAAGATAACCGCTGTTTGAGTTCAGAAGATAATCGGTGCTGACTTTATAGAAGCGGGCCAGCGCTACCACTGTATTAGTAGGTATCTCACGAACGCCGTTTTCGTAATTGGAATAGGTCTGCTGAGAGACGCCGAGGTAGGCGGCGACTTCACGCTGCGTCAGATCGTGGTCTTCCCGCAGATCGCGGATCAGTTGTTTGAGTTCTTTCATGGATACCTCCATCCCGAACGCCGCCGGGCAGAAATGTCAGGCGGATTTGAAAATATTGTCACAGCCATTATCACACAGCAAAAAAGCGGTATTGCCGAAAGTAAATGAAAAGTGATATTTGAGAAAGATACACAATGTATTGTGGTAAAAATGAAAAATTTTATACCTGTCTGTAGCTTTTTTGCAGGGTGGATTGTATTATCTGTGAAGGAGGGGAAAGAAACTTATGCATAAGGAAAATTCATATGAAGAAGTGATCAGGCGCCGTTCTGATATGGTGTACAGACTGGCTTTTTCTCTCGTAAAAAGTAAGGCAGATGCGGAGGACATCTATCAGGATGTGTTCATGCAGTATATTAAGCGGGGACCGGTCTTCGACAGCCATGAGCATGAAAAGGCATGGTTCGTGAGAGTGACGGTCAACCGCTGTAAGAATCACTGGAAATCGCCGTGGGTCAGGCGTCGGGCGGCGTATTGGGAGACGGCCGCGTCATGTGATGCCGGGCGGTGTACAGAAGACGGTTTCGTGCAGGGCATGTCCGCTGCGACGGCCGGCGGGACAGACATGGAAGCAGAGGAGAACCGGAGCGTGATCGAGGCAGTAAAGCGGCTTCCGGAAAAGTACAGAGTCGTGATCCATCTTTTCTATTATGAAGAAATGTCGGTAGAAGAGATCGGAAAGGCCACAGGATCCAGGGCGTCAACGGTCAGGACGCGACTGACGCGGGCAAGACGGATTTTAAAGGATCAGTTAGGAGGTTTATGATGTTTGCAGAAAAGTATAGAAGAGCCTATGATGAGGTGACGCCTTCGCAGCAGATCGTGTCTGCAGTGCTGCGGCAGGCAGAGGGAGCGCAGGGGGCGCCTTCCCGGAGAAACAGAAGGAAGATAAGGACAATGACGGCTGCAGCCGCGGTGTTTCTGGCAGTGTGCGCAGGCGGATTTGCGGTGCTGCCGGTCTGTGCCGCACAGATCCCGGCTTTCTACAGGGTGATCGAATTTGTTTCCCCGGGGCTGGCTGACAGGCTCGTTCCGGTGGAGAAGAGCAGTTCCAGTCAGGGGATTACGATGGAGGTGGAGGCTGTCGACCTGCAGGGGGATGCGGCGGAGATCATCGTGTCCGTGCGGGATGAGGAGGGCAGCGCGCTTGACAGGATTCATGGACCGGTGGATCTGTTTGACAGTTATCATCTGTCCGGCATAGGGGCGGATCAGTTTGTGGGCGGGTGTCATTTCCTGACCTACGACGAGGAGACGGGAAGGGCTTATTTCAAAATAGAGGTGCACAGTTCCGGCGGGGAATGGGCAGGGAAACTTCGGTTTTCGGTCAGGGAGATTCTCTGTAACAAAAGGAAAGAGCGGCGCACGATCGACCTGTCGGATGTCCGTGAGTCTGCAGAGACTAAGGTGGTACAGCTCAGTGGTACGAGCGGGATGATGGATGAAGAGGATCTGCCGGTATCACTGCAAAGGACAGAGGGCACACCGGATGACCCGCGCTGGCAGCAGGCGGTGCTTGACCTGATGGATGTGGAGGACTGTGCGGCGGAGGATTTCACGGTGACAGGATCCGCTTACATGGACGGTGTGCTGCGGCTGCAGATCTGTATGGGCGATACCCGCCATGCGGACAGACATGTGGAGGAAGTGCTGGTGGATGCGGCAGGGAATGAGTATTGTGCGGATTTCAGTGTGAGCTGGCAGGAAGAGATCGGGGAGACCAGCTATCAGTTCTATGAATATTGGTTTATCAATAAGATCGAGAACAGGGAAGATCTGGAGAATTATTCCATGTACGGCATCTTTCACAACAGCGGCGAAAGTGTGGAAGGACAGTGGACGGTGACGTTTAGGGTGGAGTGAGTTTAAAATATAGTATACTGCTATAGTAAAAATAATTTTTTGCAGCCTCAAAAAAATATTGACATAGACATCGGGAAATCATACAATAATAAAAATCTTTTTTACTATTGTATTTTCGTGAAAATAAATTAGGTGTTAGTCAATATCTGTGTTGGTATTGCATTATAACGTCACCAGTCGGTAGTTGCGCACATCCTTTACACTGTGC
>ERZ808054.1312-NODE-1312-length-14716-cov-4.828472_pt1 | contig 14716 bp, 16 predicted proteins | sample MGYA00380201_ERZ808054 | MGnify/ENA primary metagenome ERZ808054 (study PRJEB31490, sample SAMN06133419) | mouse gut metagenome | isolation source: Z5_2 | host: mice | place: China: Chengdu | collected 2015-05 ... | reverse complement strand
TTTATGCGTGGACGTTCAGCAGCGTGACAGAGGTGAGATGACTATGAGTATTTATGATACTTTGAATGAACAACAGAAAAAAGGAGTATACACTGCCAAGGGACCGGTGCTTCTGCTGGCAGGCGCAGGCTCTGGGAAAACCAGGGTGCTGACACACAGGATTGCTTATCTGATCGGTGAACTTGGTGTCAATCCATGGAATATTATGGCGATCACCTTTACCAATAAAGCAGCAGGGGAAATGAAGGAGCGTGTGGGAAATCTGGTAGGGGCAGGTTCGGAAAGCATCTGGGTGACCACCTTCCATTCTACCTGCGTGAGGATTTTGCGACGCTATGCCGACAGGATAGGATTTGACAACAATTTTACCATTTATGATACGGATGACCAGAAATCTGTGATGAAGGAAATCTGTAAGCGGCTTCAGATCGACACGAAGATGTTCAAGGAAAGGGCTATTCTTTCTGCCATTTCTTCTGCAAAGGATGAGCTGGTCACGCCGGAGGAATATGTCCTTGGCAGCATGGGAGATTACAGAAAGCAGAAGATCGGGGCAGCGTATCAGGAATATCAGGCGGTTTTGCACAAAAACAATGCCATGGATTTTGATGATCTGATCGTAAAGACGGTGGAGCTTTTTAAGACCAATGGGGATGTGCTTGAAGGATATCAGAAGCGCTTCCAGTACATCATGGTGGATGAATACCAGGACACCAATACGGCCCAGTTTGAGCTGATCCGGCTTTTGGCAAGCGCCCATCACAATCTTTGTGTGGTGGGAGATGATGACCAGTCCATCTATAAATTCCGGGGGGCAAATATCAGGAATATCCTTGATTTTGAAAAGGTATATCCGGAGGCGGAAGTGATCCGGTTAGAGCAGAACTACCGCTCCACGCAGAATGTGCTGGATGCAGCCAATGCAGTGATACGAAATAATAAAGGAAGAAAGTCCAAAACCCTTTGGACAGACCAGGAGCGGGGAAACAGCATCCATTTCAGGCAGTTTGACACAGCCTATGAGGAAGCGGAATTTATTGCTGATGATGTGGCAAAAAAGAAGCGCGAGGGAACTGCGGATTATGGGGATTGCGCGGTTTTGTACCGGACTAATGCCCAGGCGCGGCTTTTGGAGGAACGTTTCGTGGTAGAAGGCATTCCTTATAATGTAGTAGGGGGTGTAAACTTTTATGCCAGAAGGGAGATCAAGGACTTGCTGGCGTATTTAAAGACCATTGATAACGGAAAGGACGATCTGGCGGTTAAGCGGATCATCAATGTGCCAAAGCGGGGCATTGGCATGGCGACTATCGTGAAAATCCAGGATTATGCGGATATGTTGGAAATCAGCTTTTATGATGCGTTGCGCCGGGCAGACGAAATTTCAGGAATTGCAGGTAAAACGGCTGCAAAGCTGAAACCTTTTGTTAACATGATACAGGCGTTCAGGAGTAAGCTGGAGTTTTACGGACTGGAGGACCTTTTGAAGGATGTGATTGAAACCACCGGATATATCCAGTCGCTGGAGGATTCCGATGACGAGGATGCAGACAGCCGGATTGAAAATATTGATGAATTGATCAGCAAGGTGGTGGCTTTTGAGGAAATCCATGATCGGCCGACGCTGGGAGAGTTTTTGGAAGAGGTTGCGCTGGTAGCGGATATTGACAATGTAGAGGAAGGGAATAACAAGGTCCTTTTGATGACTCTGCACAGCGCCAAGGGACTGGAATTCTCGCATGTTTATATGGCAGGGATGGAGGACGGTGTTTTTCCCAGCTACATGACCATTGTTTCCGATGATCCTGATGAAATCGAGGAAGAAAGGCGGCTTGCCTATGTGGGCATTACCCGTGCCAGAAAGGATCTGACACTTTGCTATGCAAAGATGCGGATGATCCGGGGCGAGACACAGATGAATGCGGTCAGCAGGTTTGTAAAGGAAATTCCCCAGGAACTGCTGGATAACCGTATACCGGGGGTAAGGGTAAGACCGGTGGCGGTGGATGCACCCAAACGGACGGCAGTGGAAAACAAGCCTTTTATCGCAGGCGGCGGAGTTGGCTCCTTAAGCGCGGCGGGTATCCGCAAAGGAGTGGCGGCAGTGAGCGGCGGAAAACCGGATTACGATATTGGCGACCGGGTAAAGCATGTAAAGTATGGGGAAGGAACTGTCACGGACTTAGAGCCGGGGGCAAGGGATTATAAGGTCACGGTAGATTTTGACGATGCAGGGCAAAAGATTATGTATGCCGCTTTTGCCAAACTGATTAAAATTTCATAAAATATGTAAATTTTGGTAGTAAATTTTGCCTTTAAATGTTATATTATATTTCAGAGGGGAAATACTAATCCAAAATGGTATTTCTCAAATTGTGGGAAGAATCCGGCATGCAGAAAGGGAGGTATGTACCATGAACACATGGAATAAGATCGAAGAATTAATGGAGTTTGTGAAAACACACGATGTAAAGGAACTGAAGGATTACTGGAATCATAAGGAAGAGAAGAAAGCCAGCAATACAGTTCTGTGGGTTTTGGCAATCATTGGTGCGGTGGCAGCAGTTGCAGCGATTGCATATGCAGTGTACCGTTATCTGACGCCGGATTATCTGGAAGATTTCGACGATGACTTTGATGATGATTTCGAGGACGATTTCTTTGAGGATGAGGATGAAGAGGAAGAAGCCCCGAAAGCACAGGAGCCGGCGAAGAATTCAGAGGCAGAAAAAGAAGAGTAGCTTGTCAGCGCTACTTACGGTATTGTGTTATACACATACAAGGAGATTTGTGGGATGTGCAATGGTGTACATCCCCTTTCTTTGTTATAGAGAAAAAGCAGGTTAAAAGATGATTTAACTCTGCTTGATTCATCATGTGGAAGCTGTTTGCGGCAGAATGAGGTAAATTATGAAAAAAGGACAGATCTTATCAGGGATAGTGGAACGGGTGGACTTCCCCAATAAAGGAATTGTAAATACGGAGGAAGGACAGTGTACAGTGAAAAATGTGCTTCCCGGGCAGAAAGTATCATTTATAGTACAAAAAAAGAGAAATGGCCGGGCGGAAGGTCGTCTTTTGGAAGTGGAGGAGTCTTCGCCATTAGAAACAGGTGCGCCTTGCGCCCATTTTGGGGTCTGCGGGGGATGCACTTATCTTTCTCTTACTTATGAACAGCAGCTCCGAATCAAGGAAGAACAGGTAAAGAAGCTTTTAAGCGGGGTGTTGGATGGGCAGGAGAAGGAATGGAGCTTTGAGGGCATTAAACCCAGTCCTGTCTGTGAAGCGTACCGGAATAAAATGGAGTTTTCCTTTGGAGATGCTTATAAGGACGGACCCTTGTCGCTGGGAATGCACAAAAGAGGAAGCTTTTATGATATCGTTACGGTAAGTGACTGCAAGATCGTGGATCAGGATTACCGGAGTATCCTTGCCTTTACCAGAGATTATTTTGACGGAACCTCTTTTTATCACAGATTGCGCCATGAGGGATATTTGCGCCACTTGCTGGTGCGTAAGGCTGCAAGGACAGGGGAAATTCTGGTTGCGCTGGTGACAACTTCGCAGACAGATCCGGGGATTGTGGAAAAAGAGCGCCTTGAAAACTGGAAAAACGGTTTGCTAAATCTAAATTTAATAGGAAACATAACAGGTGTTTTGCACATTTTGAATGATTCGGTGGCCGATGTGGTCCAAAGTGACCGTACGGACATTCTTTATGGACAGGACTACTTTTATGAAGAGATTCTGGGATTGAAATTTAAAGTTTCGACCTTTTCCTTTTTCCAGACCAATTCCCTGGGGGCGGAAGTTTTGTACGAGACAGCCAGGGAATACATTGGAAAACTGGATGGTGAAGGAAAATCGGATCAGGTAGTGTTCGATCTTTATAGCGGCACAGGCACCATAGCCCAGTTGTTGGCGCCTGCCGCAAAGAAGGTCATCGGAGTGGAGATTGTGGAGGAAGCGGTGGAAGCTGCAAGGAAAAATGCGGAGCTGAATGGTTTACATAACTGTGAATTTATTGCCGGGGATGTGCTGAAAGTTCTGGATGGGATAGAAGAAAAGCCGGATATGATCATTTTGGATCCTCCCAGAGACGGCGTGCATCCGAAAGCATTGAAAAAGATCATAGGGTACGGCATTGAGAAGATGGTGTATATCTCCTGTAAGCCCACAAGCCTGGTGAGGGATTTGGAAGTGTTTCTGGAGAATGGGTACCAGGTGGAAAGGGCGGTGGCTGTAGATCAGTTTCCATGGACGGCGGGGATAGAGACTGTGTGTTTATTGTCCAAACTTAAAGGTGAAATGGAAATAAACATGATAAGGGTGTCCAGACTATTGTTAGAGAAAAGGTAAAATAACGAGGTGACTATGGATTATAGAGATGAGGAAATTGGAAGATCCAATATTATAATTTATACAACGGAAGACGGCTTATCCAAGATTGAAACAATCTTTGATGGCGATACGGTTTGGTTGTCAAAGGCGCAGATGGCGGAATTATTTCAGAGGGATCGTTCTGTTATATCAAAACACATAAAAAATATATTTGAAGAAGGTGAGCTTTCCAGAGAAGGCAATGTGCAAATTTTGCACATTGCAAATTCAGATAAACCCGTAGAGTTTTTTAACCTTGATGTAATCATTTCTGTCGGCTACCGTGTGAAATCAAAACGAGGCACACAGTTCAGAATATGGGCAACCGGCATTTTGAAAGAGTATATGCGTAAAGGATTTGCACTGGATGATGAACGCCTGAAAAATTTAGGCGGTGGTGGATATTTTAAGGAACTGCTTGAGCGGATCAGAGACATTCGTGCGTCAGAAAAGGTATTTTACAGGCAGGTATTGGAGATTTACGCTACCAGCATTGACTATGATCCAAAAGATGAAATATCTATTCAGTTTTTTCAGAAAGTTCAGAATAAAATTCATTATGCCATTCATGGTCAGACGGCGGCGGAAGTTATTTATACAAGGGCGGATGCAGAAAAGGAATTTATGGGGCTTACTACGTTTGCAGGAAACCAGCCGACGTTGCGGGAGGCTGTCATTGCCAAAAATTATCTGAACGAAAAAGAACTTCGTGCAATGGGGCAGATTGTGTCGGGATATTTGGATTTTGCAGAACGTCAGGCGGAACGAGAACAGGCTATGACCATGAAAGATTGGGCGAAGCACTTAGACCGGATTTTAACAATGAGCGGCGAACAGTTATTGTCAGGAAACGGGAGTGTGACGCATAAGCAGGCGGTGGAAAAAGCAACTGAAGAATATAAGAAATATAAAGAGCGTACTTTAAGTGATGTGGAGCAAGATTATTTGAACTCGATAAAAATATTGGGTAAAAAGGCAGATAAAGACTGAAATTTCAGGCTTCCGATTATTGAGGAAGATATGAAATTGAGTTCAGATAATGATAAACATGTTGAAACAGTGGAATGTCTTAAATGTATCGAATTCGATACGTTTAAGGAAGATGCTGGGACAAATGCGTAGAAGTTAGTTTGCTATAAGAGGAAATGTAATAATGGGAATACAGGAATATTTGAATGATTTGTTAATCTATCAGTTAAAAGAGATAAAATACAGATACAGGGAAAACATAGTAGCTGATATTAAAAACAGAATGTGTTCCCTTTTGTCCAGGTGGGAGCAGGAAGATTTTAAGAGAACGGTTTTATTTGTGACGGATATAGTTTGGGGTTTGATGATTATTTAAAGGAAGAATTAGGAAATGTAGTATCAGGCAGAATAGGCATATTTTATGTGGATTGTTTCAAAGGTTTATCAAGAAATTTTGAAAAAATATTAAATGTACTTCAAATAGTCTTGGGAAGCGGAAAAGCTTTTGTAACCTGTAATTATTATATCAGCAATGGGCGTATAGAAAAGCGAAGAAAAATCTTAAGAGCATTTCATTGCGAAAAAGACATGTTTGACAATGTACGAAATCTTAGCGGACTGCCAACCTTTTTTAAAGGTGTGTTAAAAGGAATGACATGTAGATGAAGATAAACCACCTCAAAAACAGCTCAAACAGAAAATGAGGTTGCCAATAAAGGACAGTGCTGATACTATATTTGATATCATGGACAGAAAGGTTAAAATGGTGAGGATATGAAAAGCAATATGTCGATTGTGCGGTGGCAATGGCTATTGCACTAAATCATTAGATGTTATAGCCATTGCGTTTCCTAATCGTAAATTGTTAGGAGGGCACAAATGGGCTATATAAAAGCAGTTGAAGCTTTACCAGAAGAGCTTGTTTCCGAGATACAGAAATATGTCGATGGCGAGATGTTGTATATCTCAAGAAAATGTGAGGAACATTTGAACTGGGGAGAAAAAAGTGGAATAAGGGAAAAGCTGGAAAAGCGTGATAGGAAAATATTTGATGAATATGCATCGGGAAAGACGATGCGTGATTTATCAAAGGAGTATTATTTATCTGAAAAGAGTATTCAGAGAATAATACGGAAAATGAATCCCTCCGAAAATGAGATTAATAAGGAGGGGATATAATTGAATAGGGAAAATAAGAGAAAGCAATACGAGAAAGGGTACTATAAAAAGCATCCTTGCAATGAGGTTTTTACATGCAGGGTCTGTGGTCGGGAAGTGGTGCCGGGTGGTGCGGGAAGTGATCACAGAAATCATTGTCCTAATTGTCTTACAAGCCTGCATGTGGATATAAAGCCAGGGGACCGGGCATCAGATTGTGGCGGATATATGGATCCGGTGGCGGTATGGGTAAGAAAGAATGGAGAATGGGCAATCATTCACAGATGCCGTCAATGTGGGCAAATGAGTTCAAATCGTGTTGCGGCGGATGATAATCCGATGAAGCTTATGTCGATAGCGCTAAAGCCATTGACAGCTCCGCCTTTTCCCATTGAGCGTATCAGGGAAATGACTGAAATGATGGGCGGAGATGGAGCGTGTTATTAGATACAGCTATGTAATGAAAAATGCCTGTGGGGCATCTGTAAAAACAGAGGTTCCGCAGGTTTTTTGCTTTTCATGAAAAGGCAGGGCAGTATGAGGTTCAAGAATCCAGAGACTCCTGATTTGTTGAAAAATCGCTATTTATGTGGTACACTAAACATGTTTTTAGCATGGAGGGGGATTGGAAATATGGAATGTGCAAAATGTGGTCATGAGATTGTGGAAGGAGCCAGCTTCTGCCCCTATTGCGGGGAAAAAGTTGCCAGCATCATGCCGGGGGAAGAGAAGCCTGTCTATCTGACTGAGGTGAAGGGGCTGCTGAAATCCGGGAAACTTGCCGTTTATCACGACAGGGTGGAATTTATTGTAAGTAATGCGCAGAAGACCGTTTACAATTATGCAGGTCTTGTAGCAGTGAAGAAGGGGCTGGACCGCATTTTGTTTATTACAGAGGATGGGCGGACGGAATCTTGTATGGTAAGCATGAAAAATGTCCATGAGGCATTTATATATATTGAGAAAGCTGCCAGACCTTATATAGAGGAAAGAAAAACCCGGCTTTTATCAGAGGGAATCCAATATTCCCTTGTCAGCAACATGGGGCTGACAGGCGGGATTCTCAATATTCTGTCTGACCGGGCGGAGTTTAAGGCAAAATCGGGAGCAGGCGAGATGATTTGGTTTAAGGACGTGAAATCAGTCAGTATGTCCATGGGAACCTTGGAATTTGCACTGCTTGGTGGAACGTTTAAATCCTTTACCCTGGATAAGGATATCCGGGAAGAGGTTTTTTCTTTTGTGGAAAAGGCGGTGGCCCCTTATATTGCGGAAAGGAAGGAAGAGCTTTTGTCAAGGGGAATCTATTATTCCTTTTTGAGCAGCCAGGGACCGGACAGCGGGGTTTTGGATATTCTGGGTGACAGGGTAGAATATAAGGTTCCATCAGGGCAAAGCAAAACTATTTTTTTTAAGGATGTACGCAAGGCTGGCCTGCTGATGGGGATGCTGGAGCTTTCGCTGACGGATGGAACGACCAGGTCCTTTGTGGTTGATAAAGATGTCAGTGATGAGGTTTTAATTTTTGTAGAAAAAGCAATCAGGCCTTACGTGGTGGGGAGAACTGCAGGCTTTGAGACAGCTTTTGGAATAGATGAGCGGATTGAAATTAATGAAAAACGCAGTGTTTTTCATATCATCAGGCAGGGGGGCAATGAAATTACGGATGAATGCCCTTTGAAAGATGTGGTTAAATGCGAGTGGACGGAGTCCAGCACGCCGAGCAGTATGTTAAGCGGTGTTTTGTCAGGCGGAATGGCAATCTTGAGCAGTGCAGCGAAGGCTGTGGGGGCACAAGACGGACAGAAGGCAGAGGAGAAAATCAGTTATATTGGCGTTCTTTTGACGATTTGCACCAGTCAGGGAACACGGACGGAATGCGTCCGGTTTGGTGATTTTGCGCTGGGAATGAGCAGGACAAACAAAAAGTATGACAGGTATATTGCAGAGATATCAAGGCTTATGGATTATCTTGGAAGCAACTACCCGGAGTGCGAATTAGCAGTACCGGTTCTTCCGGTGGTGGAAAGCAGGCCTGAAGAAATTGAGGTGGATGCCGTCAGTGTGGAGGAAGATTTGCCTGCAATTGCGGATGAAGCCATGGAAAAGGACGAGTTCGGGATTATAAAATATATAGAAGGCGTATCCAGATTTATCAACGGCTGTGCGACTCCCATGACGATTGCCATACAGGGAAGCTGGGGAAATGGCAAAAACAGTATTATGAAGATGCTTTCCAGCAGTTTGGAGGATAGGTATAAAGGAAACCTGATCTGGTTCAATACATGGCAGTTTTCCCAGTCCGACTCCGGGAATCAGCTCCCGATGCTTGTAGGGAACAGGCTGGCCAGCCAGCTTGGAGGCACCAATAACGCGGCGACGAAAGACCGTGCCATCAAAGTTGCCAAAGGGCTTATCAACATCACTTCCGGTTTTATTTCTCAGGGCAGCACAGACGGGCAGAATTTTATGGATGCCATTTTTAAGGATAATGCAACAGACTCTCTTGAAAAGCTCGTTAAGACCTTTTCGGAGCTGGTGAGGAAGAGAATTGACGGTGAAAACAATAAGGTCATTGTTCTTATAGATGATCTGGACAGGCTCACACCTGCCCAAAGTGTGGAACTGCTGGAAGCTATGAGGAATTTCTTTGACTGTGAGGGATGCGTGTTCGTAATAGCGGCAGATTATAGCACTGTGATCCGTGGGGCGGAGGAAAGATACGGACAGGATTTCGATGAAAGCAGGGGGAAAAGCTTTTTTGACAAGCTGTTTCAGGTATCATTCCGTGTACCGGTGTCTGGTCAAAATATTCAGAATTATGTGAAGGAAAAGCTGGAGCAGATAGATATCTATGAAGGCGACGAGGCGGAGCTTGGGACTTATGTTGAACTGATCAGACATTCTACAGGCTGTGAGCCTAAAAGCGTAGAGAGGCTATTTAATTCTTTTTTGCTTCTGAAAAATCTGGCTGATGAAGGGACCTATGCGGACAAAAACAGGCGTTTGATGCTTTTTGCCCTGATCTGTATGCAGACCAGGTTTCATGGAGTTTATGATTTGTTAGTAAGGATGAGGGACAAAGTGACTCCCGGCTTCCTTTTCGGATTATGTGATGACCAGTCCGGATTCTTGGAGAAGTCAGGGCTGGGAGATGAAGAAAGACCAGAGTTTGAGGATTTTTACAGAATATTTTGCGATGTGATCGATATAGACAAAAAAGGAAGCATATCGGAAGCAGAGTGCAGGATGTTTGCAGAAACGCTTGAGATTTCAAGCATTACTTCTAAGTAGGAGATAGTGAAAAAGGAGAAGTCAGGTTATGGACAAATTAGAAGATTTGATTGAACTGTGCCAGGGACATTCCATTTATATACAGACTCATAATTTCCCGGATCCGGATGCCATTGCTTCGGCGTACGGTTTAAAGGAATTGCTTGGTATTTATGGTGTGGAATCAGTACTTTGTTATGACGGAAAAATTGATAAGCTGAGCGCTTCTAAGATGCTGGATGCATTTCATATCCAGATGCTGCCTTATGAGGATTTGGTTTCAGATATGCAGGAAACAGACCGGATTATCTGCGTAGATACGCAAAAAAGCGGTGGAAATGTAACAGATTTTGTTGGGGATGAGGTTGCCTGCATTGACCATCACCCTACATTTGTCCCGGTAAAGTATTGCTATCAGGATATACGTATTACCGGTGCCTGCGCTTCAATGATTGCAGAGTACTATGCTCTTTCGGGAAACGAGCCAGGCAAGGATGTGGCGACGGCGTTGCTTTATGGGATAAAAATGGATACACTGCAATTTACACGAGGGGTAACGGAGTTCGATATTGAAATGTTTGAATATCTGTTTCAGCGCTGTGACCAGGAAAAGTTAGCTGCTCTTGAAAGAAACAATATGGAATTTACAGATCTGAAAGCTTATGGAGCGGCAATCGAAAATATAGAGCTCTACGACAAGATAGGATTTTCCTGCATTCCTTTTTCCTGCCCAGATGCAATGATCGCTATTTTGTCAGACTTTATTCTTTCCCTGATTGAGGTTGAGGTGGCTATCGTGTTCTCCTTCAGGGAAGATGGCATTAAATTGTCTGCCCGTTCGGAAAACCCGGAGGTACATGCGGGGGATCTGCTTCATGCAGCGCTAAAGGATATTGGAAACGGTGGCGGACATGCCGAGATGGGCGGCGGGTTCATAAGCAGAACCCAAATGCCAAAGCTTGGGCAATATCCAAAGGATTATATCAGGAATCTGTTTTTAGATTTTCTGGCGGGAAAATAAGGGTGATATTATTGGAAGGCTGTTTAGCTTGTGGGTGGAACTGCAGGTATTAATATATTTTGATTCTCAGTATAGCCATCCAGTTTTTTTGATAATCCCTTTTAATTCATAGTAGAATAAGCGGAAATCTTTGACATCCAGAAGGTATTTTAGTGAGATTACTACAGCAAATAGATCAGATTTACCATATAAATATTGAGAGCTTGATTTCGGAATTCGCAGCTTCTGGTGTACAAGAAGATCAGGAATTGCGTCTTGTGTTTTTGTATTAAACAATCGATTCCCATGGGCACAGATATTACGGCATTTGGTAAGAATGACCAGCATTTTCCCAAGTTCGGATCTGCCTATTTTGTGAAAATCATTGCAAACCAAAGTTTTGCAATGACCTTTTAAATAACGATACATACTGGCAGTTTCGCCAATTGTAAGATCTGTTGTTAATACCCATAAAAGTAAATCCTTATAAGTTGTCATATAATGTATTACTTGGGGAGATGGATGCCTGCCATTGATTTTGTTATTCATTTTACGGAAAAGGTAATGAATATCTGAAATATTTTTCCCATAGTCATAGTTGTTGATGTTTTGATAAGAAGCAATCCCACTGCCGTATATACTGCTAAGATGGTAAGATATGGAAGATTTCACATGCTTTTCAAATATGAGTATGTATTTTAAGAAAACGTTTCTCAGCTCTGCGTCAAATAAATATAGGTTATAAATAGCATCAAAGATAATGCCGGAGTAGAAATTGTTTGTAGCCGGGTCTTTGAAAATATCCTTGTATCCATTAATTAAGCTGTAGTAGCTGACTTTCTCAAGTGCTGCTATAGCTAAGCTTTCGTTTGGAATAAGCAGTTGTTTTTGCTTTAAGTGTAAGATTTGTGCTTTATAGTCTAAGAAAGGCTTCTTTTGTAGATTGTTAGCCATAAAAATACCTCCGTAAGTAACAAAACGGCCCCCGCAGGAGCCGTCCGGGTTACGAGCTTCTCAAGTTTTCGTAACTCATTCACTGTAAAAAGTGTAAAGCATTCCATGTGGAAAGTCAAACACTTTTTATCAGCAATAATATATTATTCAGATTTCTTTTTTTATGTAGCAAGTTTAATATTTTAATACCGCTGTCGGAAATCTCAAAGATCAGAAAACCGTCTTTTTGGCTGCAGCGCAGGGTGATAAGCCAATCTGGATGAAAATGGGAAGCCATATGTGACAGAAGAAGGTTATGCTTATAAACAGGATGGAACAAAAGAACTTCCCGGGGGAAAGACAATTTCTTATGCTTAGAACCTTTTAAATACAAAAGCTTTTGCTGATGCAAAGATGAGTGAAAAGTATGGTATGCCTTTTAACAGCGACTACTGGGATAAGATGGAGTATGCACCGTTTGCACCGATCCCTCCGATGCCCGATGATCTGGAGCAGATTGCGGGCCGTGTCGGGGATGTAATAAAAACGTATTCCTGGCAGATGGTCATGGCGGAGAATGATGCAGAGTATGAAAAAGCATATGAGTTTGGACAAAAATACTCATAAAAACGTTTAAGAACAACCAAATAAAAAAAGCAAAAAGATTGCCGGCAGGGGCAGTCTTTTTGTGTCTATGAAAGAGCGGGGGGAAAATGTACAATTTTATATTCGTAGATGATGAGGATGCAGGCGCTTGCCTATATTCGGGAAGGAAATCATGTGGATGCTGCCCTGACAGATATCAGGATGGGGGATCTGTCAGGTATTGAGTTTGGCGAATACATTTATCAAAATAATCTGGATATTGAAGTTGTGATCATTTCCGGCTATAAAGAATTTGCATATGCACAAAGGGCGATCAAGTGTAATGTGTTTGATTACCTGCTTAAGCCTACATCTATGGAGGATTTTTCCAATCTGTTCCGCTCCCTAAAAGCGCATTTGGACCAGAAATATGTGGGTAAGGCAGCCGAAAAAGAAGAGCCGGAAGAGGAAGAATATTATCAGAATATTGTTAGGAAAGTGCAGGATTATGTTTTGCAGGTGCGGGTAAATAAAGCGATTGAGCTACTCAAGGATTCTACCGTCAAGGTTTATGAGATTGGGGAGCAGGTGGGATATAAGAGCATGAAGCATTTTTATAAGGTATTTAAAAAGATTACAAATGTTACACCGACCCAGTATCGGGAACAGTGGGAAAAAGACCAGAAAATGGGGGAAGATGAAAATGGATAAGGTGGTAATAAAACATAAAATAAGCAGTGAAAAGAATGCGGCAGAGTATATTGTAGACAGAAAAATTGAGGACGGATGCGTTGAATTCATTTATTTGCCTGATTTTGAAATTACAGGGGATGAATTTGTTTTCTTTCCGGCATGCTGTTATGACGGAAACCGTTTTAAGAGTCTGAAAAAGGAATATCCGCCTATGTTTGATGAGACGGAAGTCAGTGTGGATATGCCGGTCACGGTCACAGATATCATCCGCCTGAATGAGGATGGGAGCGGCAGGATCGAAGTAACCACAGGGGATGTGAGTGTTCCCTGTGTCGGTCTATTTTCTGCGAGAGTAAAAAAGGCGGTGCTGTTGTTTGCCCTGCAGTAAATCCAGGGCGAGAATCTGGGTCTGACTTACGAAAATGGGGTCATGGGGATTCAGTTCCCGCATTTCAGGCAGGGAAAGCAATACCGGGCATTTTGCATGAAGGCTATATCTGACGAAGGAAGATGCTTTGAAGCCGGTGAACAGATAGAGATTCCTTATCGCCTGTTTGAATTTACATGTCAGAATATAGAAGATTTTTATCAGTTTTTCTTTGAAAAGAGAAAATGCATGGGTATGGATGATGCACTTCCCGGGGTGCAGAATTTCGAGCAGCAGTTTGCAATACAAAGAGAAAAGTTTAACCGCTATAACTGGAGGGAAAACGGACATTTTTATGGAGTGGGTATCACGGATGAGGGAACGCAGGTATGGCAGCCCGGATGGGTAGGCGGTGGAATGAGCTCTTATGCGTTGATGAAGCTGGGGGACGACCAGTGCCGGTATTGCCCCTGCCGGGTTGTCGGAAGCTTATGAATTTTGGAAGGAAGAGAAATATCTGCGCGTGGCAAGAGAGAGAGCGCTGAGCAGTATTATGTGCGGGATGTATTAAAAGGCTACACCACAGGCGGTCCCGGTGGGATCCTCCAGGGACCGGACAGTGAGAGTGCTTTCGGTCTTTTAGAGAGCTATGTGAAATTATATGAGGTGACAGGAGAAGAAAAGTGGCTGCATCATGCAGTGGTGACAGCAAACCTCTGCAGTAGCTGGGTAGTGCCTTATAATTTCATTTTTCCGACAAAAAGTGAATTTGGAAGGCTGGGGATGAAAACGGTGGGCAGTGTCTTTGCCAATGTTCAGAACAAGCATTCTGCACCGGGGATCTGTACCTTGTCCGGGGACAGCTTGTATAAGGTTTATTTGTGGACGAGGGATGAGAGATATCTGCAGATGCTGAAGGAAATTAGCCTGACGATCAGCCAGTATATGTCCAGGGAGGACCGCCCGATCTACTCCTGGGATGAGAAGCCGGAAAAGCTGCTTCAGGGAGTGATCTGTGAGCGGGTCAATATGTCCGACTGGGAGGGTGGCGAGAAGGTTGGCAGTGTGTTTAACGGAAGCTGTTGGAGTGAAACTAGTAATTTACTTATGCTGGCAGAAGTTGTAGAATTGTTAGGAGGAGAAAAAATCCGGTTTTGATTCGTATTTGTTCTGCCGTCCGGGGCAAAGCGACTGCGAATTACCCGACAATGATTTTACCTGGGTTGGTTTTGACGGTTTCAGGATTCATGCCCATCGGGAAGGCGGTTATGGAACACTTTTAGGGGAAGCAGGGAAAAAAGTGCAAGGCTGGCTGGAGAAGGAAGGCAGAGAGGAAGGAAGAGCCTTTGGTTGAGAAG
>ERZ808054.1311-NODE-1311-length-14734-cov-4.607287_pt1 | contig 14734 bp, 12 predicted proteins | sample MGYA00380201_ERZ808054 | MGnify/ENA primary metagenome ERZ808054 (study PRJEB31490, sample SAMN06133419) | mouse gut metagenome | isolation source: Z5_2 | host: mice | place: China: Chengdu | collected 2015-05 ... | reverse complement strand
TATGACTATGATCTCCATGGGAGGGGCAGAGTCCGCTTCTGAAGGAGAGGCCGCCGGGGTACAAGGCGAAAGCGGGTCCCGGACAGAGGAAAAGGAAGTTTTTGAGCCGGTGGATGAAACCGTTGTTGTTTTGGCGGATATCTTAAATGTCAGGGAGAGTGCCAGCCAGAATGCAAGGATTTATGTCCAGCTGAAAACAGGAGATATTCTGCGACGGACAGGCTACAATGAAACCTGGAGCCAGGTGCTCTATGACGGAAAAACAGCTTATGTGGCTTCTGACCTGATAGCAGTGAAGGAAGAGGAGCCGGATGCTCTGGAGGCGGGAGCGGATGTTATTGCACAGACAGAAGGAGATGTGCCGGAATCAGAAACAGAAGGGGCGGTTTCGGATTCTCCTGTGGAGGAAAGTACAACAGATCCGGAAAGCTTCTGGAATGGCCATACAGTGGCCATTGATGCGGGCCATCAGGCCAAAGCCAATGCAGAGAAGGAACCTATTGGCCCATCCTCTGCCACCATGAAGGCGAAAATGCCTGAAGGGTCGGTGGGAGCCGCCACCGGGGTTAAGGAATACGAACTGACACTTACCGTTTCCAAAAAGCTGGAGGAAGAGCTGAAGGCCAGAGGATACAAGGTGGTTATGATACGTACCAGTCATGATGTGAATTTGAGCAATGCAGAAAGGTCAGTTCTGGCCAATGAAAGCGGAGCTGATATTCTAATCAGAATTCATGCCAATTCCATGGATAATTCCGGTGTGTACGGCGCTCTCTGTATGTGCATGACCTCCCAGAACCCATATAATGCCAGCCTTCATGACAAGAGCTATGGGCTTTCCAAGAAAATCGTGGACAATATCTGCAGCCAGACAGGAACCAAAAACCGCGGGGTTCAGGAAGTGGATAATTCCGGGGCAATTAACTGGAGTGAGATTCCTGTGACAGTGGTGGAAATGGGTTTTTTAAGTAATCCTGATGAAGATCGCTGGATGCAGGACGACAGTTACCAGAATAAGATTGTATCAGGAATTTCGGCTGCCATAGATGCGTATTTTGCAGAAGGAAATTAAAGTAAACGGACATGAGAGTTACTATATAAAGGGTACTGCTTACCGCTGTGGGGTGACTGTCGCATCTCCAATATTAGCAGTAGTCGCTGCCAAAAATATTGGCAACTATGGTGGTATGTGGTCAAATTGACCCCTTACCTCAAGCGTAACGGATAATCGAGTGTTCAAAAACACCACTTGATTATCCGTAACAATATTCCTCTCAGTTCTCCTCAAATTTCCTCATCATCGGCGGCGGGAAGCTTTCCCGACTGCTCCGCGATTTTCTTTTCCTGTGACTTCACACGCCGTTCCAGTTTCTTGATGTCCTCGGACGGCGGAAGTTCCTCCGGCTTGATTCCCCGCTCTCCAAGCATGGAGCGGACGGAAGCGTTATTTTGCACGTGTTCCGTAGTGATAGCCGTTTCCCCTTGCAGATCTTTCTCCCCGACATTGTAGTTGGTCATCTCGGTAGCGAGATTCTTTGCTGCAATGGTAAGTGTGGGGAGAAAATCCGCAAGCGGACGGTTATCTTTCACTCCCAGTTTGCGTTTCATATCCTGCGTGGTGTGACCGCCGAACAGCACCATATCACCCTTCGGATGAGTTTTGTCAAGATAGAAAAAGGGAACACTCGCAAAAATTTTTGAGCTTAGAAATTGTTGTCCTTCACATCGCACTGGATAAGCCGCTTCACCTTGTCCTCCAGCGTTTCCTTGCTGGTCTTGCTGAAATGGAGACCGATGACATAGGTGGTGTTGTCCATCTGCATGGAGAAGCTGCCGTCCTGCTTGTTGTTGGTCTGGGTGGTCTTGGTCGTGTCGTTGTTCATCTGCATACCTCCATAAAAATGGGAGACACCCCGCCGGATGCCTCCCTGTGTATAATCCTCAATGACGATAGTGACGATAAATGACGGTATTTTCTATGCCGGGGCATACCTGATTTAATCGTCATTCATCGTCATACCGTCACTGGCCTCCGGCCCCTGTTTTCGGAGCAGAGTGAAAGTCTTGCGGTCGCTGGTTCGCTGGTTGCCAATATAAACGATGCCGAAATCATTGAACAGGCTCGACACATTGACATTCAGCTTGCGGGTCAGCGTGTTGGCCTTCATACTGATGTCCGGCACAAGGTCAATGAGTTCGCTGGCGGTCCCCGTCCACTCGCTGCGCCCGGACATGAACCCGGCGATTTTCAGAATGAACGGTTCCACCGTTTTCTTGATGATGGGCTTCTCCGCCCTTGTCAGTTCCCAGACACAACGCTCCTGATGGAATGCCAAGGTGAGTTCCTGGTCCTGCTGATCGCGCCCGACAATCTGCATGGTGGCCGTTGGGTCGGTGCGCTTTTTCTTTTGCAGGATGAACGCCCCGTCCGCCGCCCCCAGCAGACCGTTCGTGCCGGAAATCATATCGAAGCTGTCACTGGCCTCCATCTTCCTTGTGTGGTGTACGACCAGAATGGCGACATTGTTTCTGTCGCTGAACTGCTTTAGGGCGGTGATGTTCTGGTAATCCATCGAATAGCTGTAATTCTCGCTGCCAGCCTCCCTGACCTTTTGCAGAGTGTCCACGATGATAAGTCTGGTGTCCGGGTGGCGTTGGAGAAATTCTTCCAGCTGTCCGTTCAACCCGTCTGCCAGCGTCCTCGCCTTTGTCGCAAAGTGCAGACCGTCCACAGCCTCCACGCCAAACACATCTGGTTGAGTCGCCCTTGCAGTCTGCCGTAATCGTCCTCCAACGCAAGGTAGAGAACAGAGCCTTGCCTGACAGGGTAGTCCCAAAGTGGAGTGCCAGTGGCGACATGGTAGCCCAACTGGGACATGAAGAAGGACTTGCCAATCTTCGGGGAACCGGCAAAGAGATAAGTCCCGCTGTAAAGCAGTCCTTCAATGACCGGGCTTCTGGGCGGGAAGGCCATGTCATAAAGTTCCGTCATGGAGACCGTGTGGAGGCTCGGCTTTCTGATGACAGGCTGCTGTTCCGAAGGGGGATTTTGATACTCATTCATTTTGGGTGTTCACTTCCTTTCCTGTGAGATGGCATACCGCCAATTCGCTGTTCTGCTCTTGGATGCCTCCCTTCCTGCGGTATGTAAACCGGGCATACTGGAAGGACGGTATGCCCGGAAAAAAGCGCCGGACTTTCTTTTCAAAAATCAGACGCCCATCAATGCTCTATATTCTGTTTTCTCTTCCAGGTCTGGCCCTGCTCCAGCGCCTGCTGTGCTTTCCGCTGATTGGCTTCGATTTGTTCCAGCACCGACTTCTTCCCATCAATGACGGTGGGCAGGGCATCGGGCAGGACCTGACGAACGCACCAGCGCACCTGTTTCAGTTCGTCAAGACTGGCCTGCACCGCTTCAAGCTGTGCGGTCAGGTCTGCGCTGGATTTCCTCAATGCGGCCTGTTCCGCCCGGAGCGGCTTCACATCGAGAGGGAGAGCGACCTCATACTTTTTCAAAAGCCGGAACGCCCGGTTGAACCGCTGCAGCTCGTCAGCGTGTTCCCTGGCAAACTTCTCCTTTTTCGACTTCCAGCCGATTTTCATATATTGGTCGTGGAGGGGCTTTAACTCCCGGACAACTGCGGCGGCTTCTATAATAGCGTCAATGCTGGTGATGCGTCTGTCGTTGCTCCTGATTTGATTACGCAAACCGCTTGCCGTTGCCCTGGCTTCGTCCAGATGCGCCCCCAGTTTCTGAACAGTGGTAATGCCGTGGGACTGTAAGAAAATGATTGCCGCCGACATCTTTTTCAGGTCGTTGACCTGGGCTTTTGTCTGTCCGGCTCTCGACCAGTCAGACCGCCCGTCATGGCGGAGCGTCATATAGGCCAAGAGAATTTCGGCAAGGTTCTGTTCCTCCGGCTCCCGCACCGACTGCCCTTTCATTTTTTCGGAGATTTCCCCCAGCCAGTTTTTCAAATCCCGGATGACCCGGCGGATGGAGTCAAAGAGGCGGTTTGCGGATACGATGTCCCGGTTCAGGTTGCCGAGGTTGGTCTGTATGCCTCGGCGTTCCATAGCGGAGGCAGACGGGCCAAGGTGGACCTGCGGGGCATGGGGATTGTTCTGCCGTTCAAAGGAGCGCAGATTGACACGCTCCTGCCGGCCAGCCGCTTCAAGGTATCGGTTCTGTATGACCTCCCATTCATGCCGCCATATCTCGCCGTACTTCTGGTCGTTCCAGTCAACGGTGTTGACCCTCCGGCTTTTCCATTCGCCGTTTTTCATCTTAATGCGCTGGCTGTTCTCATCAAGCACATACTCCTTGCGGCACTTCGGCAACCAGTGACCCTGTTCGTCCATCGGGCGGAGGGTAAGCAGGATATGGGCGTGGGGATTGCCGTCGCCCTTGTCGTGAATGGCAAAATCGGCAATCATGCCCTTGGAGACAAACTGCGCCTGGCAGTATTCCCACATGAGCCGGATTTGTTCGTCCCGTGACAACTCCCTCGGCAGGGCCATGATAAAACGCCGGGCAAGCTGGGAGTTCCACTGGCTCTCCACAGCTTCCACGGCGTTCCATAAAGTGTTGCGGTCTGCGTATCCGGGCGGGGCGTTTTCCGGCAGAAGTATCTCCGTATGGACGATGCCCTGTTTCTCGGAATAGGACTTCTGCCGCTGGTCGTATTCGGAAAAGAGTTTGTCGCCGGATTGGTAAGCGGCGGCGGCAACAGCGGACTGACGCTTGCTCCGCTGGACGATTTTTATGTCGTAGTGTGGGCATGGCATTTCGCAAAACCTCCTGTTCTCTGATTTTTGACAAAAGAAAAAGCAGGAAACCTGAAAAGATTTCCTGCTTAACGATATTCAATCTCGAACCTTAAGTACAATTAGCAAAAGATTGTTCTTCAAACGCTTTCGCCTACTCTATTTAAGGAAAAGTCATCGCTCTCTTTGCAGACAATGCGTAATTGATAAGGTTTTTTTATTTTATGGCTACTCAATTTATATGAAGCTATTATAATATCCAACAATTTCTGTTGATTAAGGGAGTCATCTCCCATGCGAGTGACACCAGAACCTAAGATTGGCAAAGCTACATCTTTCTGCCCATAATACATTTCAATCTCACGCCATAGTATTAAAAGGCACTCAAGAAATTCGTCCCGAGTTAATTCACCCGACCCACCAGAATTCAATTTGGCAAATGACAACAGCAGATAATCCTCAAATGGAACTAATTTGCCTGATTCATATTTCGTTTTTCCTTGAAACTTGGACTTGCCTTTTGCTGGCTTCAAATTAATACTATCAATTAGAGACTGCATATTTTCTATCGGATGGCGCTGAAGAAATTGCCCACAAACGGAATCTGTATTAACATCTGAAGGATTATCTCCTACCTTTGTGGTAAAGCACTCGTCAAAGGCAACTACTTTCTTGCAATCTGATATTTCAAAAAGGTTCCCGTACTCCACTTGAATGCTGTAACTATCACCTTTTATAGTAATACGCTTTCGGTGATGGAGCCACCAAGCGGATATTGCTACTGTCAGGACAAACACAATAACTAAAGTCAGGAGTCGATTTAGCATGATGGCTGTTTGCTCGGAGATGTTTATTACCAAAATACCCCTACTAAAGCACGCTTCTGGAACAAAAGTAAAAATCCCGGTTGTTATACTCAAAGCCACAGTAGCGCATCTTTTCCAGAACTTAAACATATCCGAGCGCACCCTTAATAAGAGCGTAGTTGCCAACCTTTCTGCCAAGACTATCTCTCACCCAAAAGGGCTGTGCGCTTGATGCATAACCGCTCATATAGGAAGGGAGCCATGTTGACTGTCTATAAAAAGAATTATAGACTACAATGATAGGTTTCCCTCGCTTCTGGGCCTGCTCAAACTCATGCCGCAGATAAGAGCATGTATTCACCGGATTTACATCACTTCCAGAAGAGGGCAACATATACATCTTGCAAGGCCGAACCCCTTTTGTGTTTTGTTTATACGGAGTGCAAGTACAATAGGGTTGACTTCGAGTTGCACGAGAACAGACACTACCAGCTGTACGGGATGCAGTCTTATCTCCAACAACAATGACAACAGCGGACGATGCATTAATTTGTCTGTTGAACTCATCCTTCAAATCGCAAATGCGACAATCGGGGTCCTTAGAAACACTTCCTGAAGCCACCTTTGCCATATCAATGAAATCTACTTTATGAAGATTATCGCTTCCCCACTTGTTGAGTTCAGCAACGACATCTCGATCTCCGCTACCCTCTGAGTAATCCGCACTAATATAGACTTGTTTGCTCATAAGCCTTGAATCTCCTTAACTTTTTTGATTGGAATATTATACCGCAATCTTTTCGAGCCGTAAAGATGAAAACAACGAATTTTTTGTAAATTCGTCGAAGGAGGCAGCTGGCGAAGCCAGCGCAGGGGGAGCGTAGCGCCCCCTGGATGGGAATGGAGGCCATGCCGGAATGAACATCAAGCCCCCTGCAAGGGCCTTCGGAGAACGCAACGCACCGATTTATCGGTGTATAGTTGCGCCCTTGTCCAGAGCCAAGGGTTTCAGCAAGTCTCACTTTCGTCCGTTTCCCTCCGGCGCTCTATCAGCATCCCCAGCTTTTTCTGCGCCGCCTCGCCGTGGAACAGGAAGGTCAGCAGTTCCATCACATCATCGTCTGTCAAGAGGGACGGTTCACGGATGAAGGTCTCCAGCATACCGCCGCGGGTGCAGAGGCGATGCGTCCGCTCTGCTCTTGTCAGTCTCGCCATCTCATGGGCAAGGGCTTTTTCGTCATTGGTAGCTTTGCGAAGATACCGCTTTGCCTTGTCACGCTCCTGCCGGAGTTTGTCCAGTTTGTCGCTCATGGTGTAGTCCTCCTCTCTATTTTGGGGCAAAAGAAAAGCGCCCAACTTTTACGGTTGAGCGCCTTGAGCCTGACTGCTATCACTTTTCATCTCCATACGGGGCAACTTCTTCGGCGACCATTCCCAACGGAGTATTGTCCATCATGTCTTGATAATTCACAACTTTGTGTCCAGGAATAGGTTCAGTCGGACTGACCAGCCCGAAATATTTTTCAAAAAACGCTTTTAGCTTATCAATCACAGTCAGCTTTTTCTTATCGCGGGAGCCACCACCGCCGAAACGAGAAACCGGCGGCAGCAGGCGGTCAACATCTGTACCGGTCGTTTTTAGTACGCCATCTCGGAAAGCGTTCTCAACAAACTTTCGGGTTTCTTCCGGCTTCAATTTTTCCTCCTGAATCAAAGCCTGAATATCGGCCTCTCGCTGCTCTCGAACAAAGCGCTGCCAGTCTGCGTTGACATCGGTGCTTGTATTGATAGTTGCAATGAAATTCTCGATCAATTCCTTTTTAGACCTGAGCTGCAAACTGGATTTGATTGCCTTATCAATCGCAACCAAGATTTCTTTATCCTTGCAATTTCCATCATGGTACTTTGCGACCAGCATCAGGATATAGTCAATGTTGACTTCCACCTGTTTCACAAGTTCCATCTCAAACACAACATCATCCATGATGCTGTCCTTATCGCCCGGTTTCGGTTTAATTTCATTATACACATCATGGTATGTGCCTGTGTAGTCCTGAAAATCAATCGGGGACAGGATTTCATTTCCGGCAAAACGGTCAAAGGCGGAGAGAATATTTCTCAGGCGGAGAATGTTGCCGAACAAAACGATAAAATCCTTTTTGTTCTGCTCTCCGATGATGGGCTGTCCCAACGGGAATTGAGCGAGCAGTTGGGCAACCCGTTCTTCATAGCCTTTCTGCTCACGGCCTTTATCATCCACGCAGCCATAGTAATAATCCTCATAGGATTTCAGAAGAACGATGCCGACCGCTTCCTTATCTCCGAACAGGGCAATCGCGTCATTAGTGGCTTCTTCAAGATCCCGGAAACAAACGATATTACCAAAAGTTTTTACAGAATTTAGGATGCGGTTCGTTCTGGAAAATGCCTGTATCAGGCCGTGCATTTTCAGGTTTTTATCGACCCAAAGCGTATTGAGCGTTGTCGCGTCAAAGCCTGTCAGGAACATATTGACCACGAGCAGCAGATCGACCTCGCGCTTTTTCACCTTGTCGGAAAGGTCTTTGTAGTAGTCCTGAAAGCCCTTGCTGGATGTATCAAAGTTTGTTTTGAAAGTTCTGTTGTATTCATCAATCGCCATCTCCAGAAAATCGCGGGAACTCTGGTCAAGGTCCTCAGTGTCAAAACTTTCATCATCCAGAATGCCGTCTGCGGTATCCGGCTCGTTAGGGGCAAAAGAGAAGATGGTGGCGATGGTCATGTCACGATGCTGTTCCGCTATCTGTTTCTTTAACTCCAGATAATACTTTTTGCAGACGGGAATGGAACTGACCGCAAATATGGAGTTAAAGCCGTTCACGCGCTGGCCCTTCAGACTGTAGTAGGAGTTACGCATGGTCTTTTGGTCAAAGTGTTCCAGAATGTACCTCACGACCTCAGAGATGCGCTCCTGAGAGGCCAACGCTTCCTCGGTGTCTATGGCGGGAACCTTCTTGTCCTTACTGTCGTCCTTCTGCTTGACGGTATTGATGTAGTCGATGCGGAACGGCAGAACATTTCCGTCATTGATCGCGTCTACGATGGTGTAGGTATGGAGTTTTGCTCCAAATGCCTGTTCTGTGGTCCGCAGGTTCGGATTGCCTCCGGTTCCGGCATTAGCTCCGAAAATCGGCGTCCCGGTAAAGCCGAAGATATGGTACTGGCGAAAATACTGAGAAACCTTAACTGCCTTTTCGCCTTTTTTTATCACGCCGCCTACAATGCGGGTGTGCATATCTCCAAACTGGCTGCGGTGGCATTCGTCAAAAATCAAAACAATATGCTTGTCCCTGATTGGGTGATCCGGATTCTTGGCAATAAAAATATCCAGCTTTTGAATGGTCGTAACGATGATTCGGTATTGCTTCGGATTTCCCTTGCTGTCCTTATCCTCCAACTGCCTTTGCAGGACAGCGGTACTCTTGTTGCCGTTGGCGGCTCCCTTTTCAAAGCGGTCATATTCCTTAATGGTCTGGTAATCCAAATCTTTGCGGTCAACAACAAACAGTACCTTGTCGATATAGGACAGACCCGCCGCAAGCTGCGCCGTTTTGAAAGAAGTCAGGGTCTTGCCGCTGCCTGTGGTGTGCCAGATATATCCTCCGGCCTCAATCGTGCCTGCTTTCTTATAGTTTGCAGATACCTCAATCCGATTCAAAATACGCTCGGTCGCCACGATCTGATAGGGTCGCATGACAAGCAGCAAGTCCTCGGATGTGAACACGCAGTATTTTGTCAAGATGTTCAGAATGGTATGCTTCGCGAAAAATGTCTTTGTAAAGTCCACAAGGTCGGCAATGACCTTGTTGTTCCCGTCCGCCCAATAGGAGGTGAACTCAAAGCTGTTGGAGGTTTTCTTTCCGCGCTTTCTGCCTGCGCCCTCGTTCTCTTTGATATGGCTTGCCCTGGTGGTGTTGGAGTAATATTTTGTGGATGTGCCGTTGGAGATCACAAAAATCTGCACATACTCATACAGCCCACAGCCCGCCCAAAAGCTGTCGCGCTGATAGCGGTCGATCTGGTTGAACGCCTCCTTGATTGCGACACCACGCCGCTTCAGTTCCACATGGACGAGGGGTAAACCGTTTACCAGAATCGTCACATCATATCGAGTATCGTGGTTCCCAGAGGTTTCTACATACTGGTTGATGACCTGCAAACGGTTGTTGTGGATGTTCTTCTTGTCGATCAGGGTAATATTCAGGGTCGTGCCGTCCTCACGAGTCAGGTTCTGCACATAGTCCTCCTGGATTTTCCGGGTCTTTTCCACGATGCCCTCATTGGCATTGGCGATTTTACTCTTGAAAAAGCTGTCCCACTCCTTATCCGTAAACCGGCAGTTGTTCAGCAACTCCAGCTGCCGGCGGAGATTGGCAACGAGCGCGTCAGCGTTATGGATGGTCACATACTCATAGCCCTGTTCGCACAGCATTTTGATAAACGCCGCTTCCAGCGCCGCTTCGCTCTGATAGGCGTCGCTTCGCTGGGTCTGCGGCGCGTATTCAGTCACGACCGTGCTTTCATTGGTGGAAAGCACGATATTGTAGGTACTCATGGGAACCCCCTCTCTCGTTATCAGTCTGCCGGGGAGAAGGCCAGCAGCTTGTCACGGTAGTATTCGTATTGCTTTTGACGGGCCTCAATTTCGGCGGGCAGGCCGGAGGTCAGGTCATTGCAGAGGGCGTCAAAGCGATCGAGTATAGCAATGATACGCTCTTGTTCTTTCAACGATGGAACACGGATTTGTGCCTTGCTGATATTATCGTTGTAAAGTCTTGCGATTGTTCCGCCAGTTGAAACTGCCCATGGTTGCAATTGGTAACAGTAGTATAAATACTTATTCAGAACAAGGCTTTCATCGTTATCCAGCCAAACAATATTTGAATCCTGATAATAAGCCGGTTCACCATCAAAAATCACGGTTCGCCCTATTGTGCCAGCAGCAGAAATCAAGACATCGCCTTTTCGGGGGAAGGAGTAGGCTGAACGGTATTCTTCAAACTTCTCCTGCGTGATATAGGCATCTGGTTCTTTCCCAAAGGTTCCAATTTTGAAGAATGGCACATCGCCACTATCGCTTGTTTCCGCTTTCATAATGCGCTTACACATGGCAACCTTTCCAATGTCACCCAAAGACAAGGTTACATACCCAAAAACATATTGACAAAGCCGAATCAGGCCATTATACTCGGCTTGCTTGCTTGCTTGCTTGCTTGCTTGCTTGCTTGCTTGCTTAGCGATTATCTCGCCCGTTGCGGCGAATGTCAAGAGGGCATCACGGTAAAATTCGTACTGTTTTTGCCGCGCTTCAATTTCAGCAGGCAGTCCGATTTTCAGGTCGGAGCAGATGGCATCAAAGTTGTCAAGGACATGGACAAGGCGTTCTTGTGTTTCAAGAGAAGGTAACGGAATCTTGATAGCCTTTAATTCTCCCACTGATGGTACATTTTTTATAGCGCCACCTCTTGCAACTCCATTCAGTATCTTTGAAACGGTGTTTTCAAAGAAAAACTGTAGATAGTACACATTCAGTTCTTTGCTTGGCGTGAGTTTCAACAATGCTTGGTTTATTACGCCTTCTGGGGCATCTTGCGGAATAACAAAGGTTTTTCCGATAGTGCCGGAACAACTTACAATCATATCTCCCGGTTTAACGGAAAATCTATTGAGTTCTCGGAATTTTTCTTCAGCAATGCAATACCTGAAATCCAAAGTCCGATAGATTGCGTGTTGTTGTTCATATACAGCATATCCATGCGCTTGAAAGATTTCCTTTTTTAGCGCACCTCCAAAAGGTCCTCTTACAAAGGTACAAACTTCCCCTAACTCTACCATTCTTATACCGGTTTTAGGTGTCAGTAACCTATCACGATAGTATTCATACTGTTTCTTTCTCGCTGTAAGCTCCGCTGTAAGCTCCGCTGTAAGCTCCGTGAAATTGTCCAGTATATGGACAATTTCACTCTGTACCTCCAAAGGCGGTACAGGAATTTTGAACTCCTCTGTAACTGGCAACGAAATTTGAGGGAGCGAACCCATACCAGAAGCGGCATCCCGAAAAGATTGGATGTTGTTTTTCAACACATAATACAGAAATTTAACCGTTACTTTTTCATCGGCGGTATATGCCCACATCTCATTTTTGAAAGTAAACGGCTCTTCGTAATATACAACATCAATCACGCCTCTGGACTGTACCAGAACCGCCGGAACCCTTGTGATATTTGCGTTTGGAATATCTTCTTCATTTGCGCTAATTACGGTTTTTCCGCCTGCAAAAATTCGAATATTTCCATCTTCTGTGGCAATTTCTTTCATCTTCGCCGCTGTAATGGGTGTTCCTTTTAATCGTGTGAAGACATCTTTTATTTTCTTAAACTCCACCCCATTCGGGCAAAGTTCCTGGATAAGTCGTTCGAGATTTGTCATGTGTCCTCCTCGCTGTTTTCGCTCCAGCCTAATGCTTTCTTTGCCGCACTAAATTCTTCTCTGTTTCGTACATTCTCAAGTATCCCAATCACAAGTCTATACAAGGGTTCAAATTTAGCAAGGCCAAGCTGCTCATCAAAATCGCCATGAACCACATCACTCAATTCTCCAAATAGTCGGTAGCCATTCGCTGAAAATTCCGGTGGAACAATATGACACTGTTTATCTACTTCCTCAAGTAAATCTTTGAAAGGGCGTTGCTTTCCATTTGGCTTTAGAACCTGGATATTCACAGCATTTGCTGTTTGAATGGTGATCTTTTCAAATATTTTACGGAGATAGACAATAGAGCCTGCACCCAATTCTTCTCGGTATGCAAGTTCCGCTTTACTGAGCAAATCATCAAAATCTCCATACCGTTTCATTCTGGGCTTTACATTTTCTTGTAACTTTTCACTCCGCTTTACTATACGCACTTTGGGCGCGTGTAATGTAATGTCACCCTCGCTTTCAACTAAGAACCATACTCCGACTTTTGCACCACATATACACTTCAAAACACAATCAATGCTAATCAAATTTTTGCTAATAAACACACATTCAAGCCGCCCTTGAGAGGAGAATGTTCTTAAATCTTCACAGCGTTCGCAGAAGTAGTTTAACGAAACGGTTCCTACTTGCAATTTCACCATTTGGCCAACATTTCCTTGCTTATTGACCAAAAAGCCTTCTACTTGTTTATATTCAGTTTTTGGTGGCTTTGATAGAACATCAGATAGCCGCATTATCAATCCACCTCGATTTCTGCGATAATCTTCGCAACCTTCCTCCGCAGAACCTGTTCCCGGGCTGCATACTCCACCCTATCCGGATAAAGTTCCGCAATCAATTCCTCCAGCCTGCTCATTCTTCTTCACTGCCTTTTTCCTTCAACGCCGGATGCTGCATATAGAAAATCTCTTTCTGCCGTTCGATTTCCGCCCGAAGCTGCTCTTTGGTCGGAAGATAAGTCATATATTTGGACATAAACAGCCGTTCATTGTCATGCAGTACAGAGTATCTTGCAATATCCTCGTCTGTCTCAGCGCAAAGCAAAATCCCAATGGTTGGGTTGTCGCCCTCTTTACACTTCAGGTCATCGTACATCCGGACATACATATCGATCTGCCCTACATCCTGGTGCGTAATCCTGCCCGTTTTTAAGTCAATCAGCACATAACATTTTAATTCGATATTGTAAAAAACCAGGTCGATGTAATAGTCCTCATTTTCTGTAATGATATGCTGTTGTCGGGCCACAAACGCAAAGCCCTTTCCCATCTCCATCAGGAAGTCCCGGATATGTGAGAGAATGGCAGATTCCAGGTCGCTTTCCAGATAAGAGTCTTCGGTCTTAAAGCCCAGGAACTCCGCCATGACCGGGTTCTTAAACAGTTCAAAACGGTTCTTCTGATATTCCATCGTTTTCTGCTTCATTTCCGCAATAACAGCATCTTTTTTCGGCGATTGCAGAAGTCGGTAATAATATTGCGTACCAATATTTCGGTCCAGCGCCCGGACACCCCAATTTTCAGTAGCCGCTTCATTCATATACCACATTCTTGCGTCTTCGTCTGGCACACGCAAAAGGCTTCTGAAATGCGACCAGCTTAAATTGCGAACACGCGTGTTCACAATCTGCTCGTCTGGAAAGCACAAATAGAACTTTCTGAAATATTGCAGATTTCGCTCGGAATAGCTTTTTCCAAATTCTTTTTTCAGTTCTTCCGATAATACGGAAATCAGCCGCTTCCCATATTCCGCCCGTTCACTGCCTTCCTGTTCCTGTTCTACGATCCGTTTGCCGATGTGCCAGTAGGTCAACACCATAGCGGTATTTGCGGCGCTGTATGCGCTTTGCTGGCCTGCCGAAATGATCTCTTTTATATCTGTGATAATTGGCTGGTATAGCATTAAATCCTTTTCCATATCAGCCCACCTCGATTTCTGCGATGATCTTGTCAATCGCGTCCCGCAGCACCTGTTCCCGCGCCACAATCTCTCGAATCTCCGCATTGAGCTTTACAATGTCGATGACCTCTCTGGTGTCCTCGGCCTCTACATAGGTAGAAACGGACAAGTTATAGTCGTTTCCGGCGATCTCATCATAAGGAACGCAGCGGGCAAAGTAGTCCACATCTGCACGGGAAACAAACTCCGCAACAATTTTCGCAATGTTCTCCTCTGTCAGCTTGTTGTTATTTGTAACCTTTACGCACTCGCCGGATGCATCAATGAACAGAGTACGGTTATCGGGTTTACTGCGCTTCAAAACCATGATGCAGGTCGCAATGGAAGTTCCAAAGAACAGGTTGCTGGGAAGCTGGATAATGCAATCGATGAAGTTGTTGTCAATCAAGTATTGGCGGATTTTCTTCTCGGCCCCGCCACGGTACATGATGCCGGGAAAACAGACGATTGCCGCCGTTCCGTTGGTGGCAAGCCACGCCAGAGAGTGCATGATAAAGGCAAGGTCAGCCTTGGACTTCGGCGCCAGCACTCCGGCAGGAGAGAACCGAGGGTCATTAATCAGAACCGGATTATCATCGCCCTCCCATTTGATAGAGTACGGGGGATTGGAAACGATTACCTCAAACGGCTCGTCATCCCAATGCTGCGGAGACACCAGCGTATCTTCGTGGGCAATATCAAAC
>ERZ808054.1307-NODE-1307-length-14772-cov-5.394080_pt1 | contig 14772 bp, 12 predicted proteins | sample MGYA00380201_ERZ808054 | MGnify/ENA primary metagenome ERZ808054 (study PRJEB31490, sample SAMN06133419) | mouse gut metagenome | isolation source: Z5_2 | host: mice | place: China: Chengdu | collected 2015-05 ... | reverse complement strand
ATTCCTGTCCAGTTTCCCCTCCTGGCTGTACTTTTTCAGGCGTTTCGCCTGCTCCAGTGATGGTACGGCCTGCAATCCCTCCATAACCTCTACAAGTTCCTCCTGCTGCTCTCCTGCCAGATAGGACAGTTCCACCGCAGGGTTAAAGGGCAGCTTCTTATCGTCCACCATCTGGAGCAGGACAGGGAGAAGTTCCGTCAGGCGGATAAAACGGTGGATGTTCCGGGCGCTGTCATTGGAATTTTCACTCAGCGCATCCACGCTGTACTTCTCGCCAAGTTGTCGAGAAGTGTCCTTTACACCCTGATGCTTCAGCGCGTCCAGCTTCATCTTATATGCCCATGCCTTTTCGCTGGGCAGAAGGTTTTCGCGCTGGATGTTGCTGTCTACCATGAACAGCGTTGCTTCATCATCATCCAACTTTCGCACGATTACCGGCATGGTTGTTTTCCCTGCCAGTTCCGAAGCCCTCTTACGCCTGTGCCCGGCGATCAGTTCATAGCCGCCCTCCACACGGGGCCGCGCTATGCCGGGGACAAGGACGCCATGTGCCTTTACACTCTCTACCGTGTCCTGCATGGTCTCGTCGTCCAGTACCTTAAACGGATGGTCTTTAAAGGGGAACAATTCTGTCAACGGGATTTCCTGCACGTTCCCGTCTCCTCCCGCCCCCGGAGGCTTGCTTCCTGAGAGCAAATCCTCATAGGTAGTCATCTGGATATTCTTTGCAACGCTTTTCATCCCCTTATCACCTCTTTCGTCAGTGCGGCATAAGCGGCTGCCACTTTACCGGAAGGGTCATGGAGATAGATGCTCTTTCCTGCCGCACTTGTTTCCGCCGCCCTCACAGAAAGGGGGATAATGTTCTCAAAAATCCGCAGTTTCCCATCATAATTCATGTGCAGAAGTTCCACAATATCCTTTGCATAATTTGTCCGCATATCCGCCATTGTTATCAATATCCCTGCTATGGAAAGGTGTGTGTTGATCTGCCGTTTTACCTTTGCAATCGTGCGGATAAGCTGCTCCAACCCTTTTATCGACAGGTACTGCGCCTGCACCGGGATTATGACCTGATCTGCCGCCGCAAGCGCATTGATGGTCAGCATACCAAGTGAGGGCATACAATCCAGAATAATCGCATCATATTCCTCACGCATGGTATTCAGATACTGCCGCAGGATCGTCTCCCGGCTCATGGTATTGACCAGAGTAACCTCCATGCCGGACAATTCTATGTTCGCCGGGAGCAGGTCAACACCCTCCGCATGGTGGAGAATCCCGCTTCCGGGTGGAAGCGGCTCGTCCATGATTATCCCGCTCAGAATAGTCGAGAGCGTGGTTTCCATCTGGTCGGGCTGCTGGTATCCCAGGCTGGCAGTCATTGACCCTTGACTGTCTACGTCCACCAGAAGGACACGCCTGCCCTCACGGGCAAGGCCGATCCCGATACTGATGGAACTCACTGTTTTTGCGCAGCCTCCTTTTTGATTACATAAGCAATAGATTGTCGCACCCATACTCACACCGCCTCTCTCACCCGGACAGTCAAACCATCCATCCGTATGTCTTTATGTCCCACCAGATAGTAGTCCCTGCCGTCATGCTCCACGCTCGTCCACACCCAATAGGGCACTTCCCGGTAATCATCTTTTATCAGTACCTCAATACCGCTTCCACTGGTATAATAATGCCCGCTCTTTGTCTCATATCTTCCGCTTCCGTTCTTGTGCAGACGGCTCGTTTCCTTAACCGGACGTGAGAGGTATGCAATCCTCCGCTCCACATCCGAAAGTTTCCCCATGACCTCCCGGAGTTCTGACTGGAGGAAAAGCTGCTGCCCGTCCTCATAGTTGATATGTAATCCACTCAGATCATCATAATCTTCATAAGTGGAAAGTTTTAATATGCCCCTGATGCTCAAATTCAGGTTTTGGGCTTCCTTCAATAATAGGTTTAAATCTGCCATAAATTTTCTCCTTCTCATAGGCGTTTATCTCTGTTAAAATAAATAGGACTAAACCAGCTATGCAGATACGGCGCTTGTCCGATGCAAAAGCTGATTTAGTCCTACCTAAACTTCAAATATTAAGTTATCACTCCTTTTTAGGGACACGTTTTACAACACCAAACGGCTTGGTGGTATATTAGTGTCAAGTTGCTTGATTTTCAGTTTTCTGGTTAAAAACAGGCCCGTCTTAATCCAATTTTGCTCATTTTCGACATGTCGAAAATTTTTTCAAAGCAAATTTTTCATAGGACTAAATCAGCGGAAACCCTTGATTTTACTGGCTCCTTGCTAACTTGACACTATATTACCATACGCCCCCACCCTGGCATTCGGATACACATCCTCCCCCCGAAGCGGTCTGGCTCCTCTCCTCAAATAAGCTTTTACCTTCTCCCCATACAAATACGGATCGTTTCCCTTCACGATCCCCCATTCCATCATCAATGCGGCTGCCCCCGTCACAAAAGGCGCTGCAAAAGAAGTTCCCGTTACTTCCTGTGTTCCCCCATATCCATCGCTGATTACAATGCCGACCCCGGGCGCTACCAAATCCGGTTTTACGCTTTCGTTGGCGACCAGCCCTTCCATCCTGTTTTCCAGCAAATAACCCCGCCCTGAAAAATCCGCATAGGAATCGTAAACCGCATGATAAGCTCCTACCGTGATCACCCTTCTCGATGTAGATGGAATCGTAAACGTCACTTCGGGAGTAGGCGAAAAAAAACGTGTTCCGCTATTTAGTACCACGCTGCTTGGAAGATAAAAATAATAATTCCCGGTCACCACTTTCAAAGGCTCCAACAGAAATGTCCAAACTCCCGAATCTATATAATTTTGTTTTGGGATAAAATCGAAATATATTTCCTGATTGACAGAATATGGCGCTGGCTCGCCAATATAGATAAGAAGCTCTGTCTGCTCCATTGCCAGCCGTATCGTTCCTCTCCTTTGTGTTTCTACGATCTGCCGTTCTCCTCCCGGCGATATGAGAGTAATGCGGAAAATATCCGCGTATTCTTTCCAGAGCTGTACATTAACCGAACGCTCATAAGGCGCTACCGCCAGTTCTACCCTTACGGCATCTCTTGCTGCCCCCGCCGTATGGCCTCCGGCGGCTCCTTCATTGCCGCTCCCCACACTGATCACATTTTGCCCGATCTCCGAAACATTGTCTATAAACCGTTCCAGCAAAGATGTACCGTCATGAGAACCATAAGTATTTCCAAAACTCAAGTTGATTGCAACCGGCTTCGCCAGCTCCACCGACTTTTTTATCACATAATCCAAAGCCCTCATCAATTCCGTTGTCCTTGGAAAAGACTCCTGTCCCGGATTTCCCAGTTTTACAACAATCAGATCGGCCTGCGGGGCCACTCCTGCGTATTTCCCGCCGGACGACATTCCGTTTCCTGCCGCAATCTCGGCTACCGCAGTTCCATGGCCTGTCACATCCCGGCTGGGAATCTGCCGGAAACGTTCTTCCCCTTCCGCTTTCAGCGCTTCGTCGATCTGCTCCTGATGAAATTCCACGCCGATCCGATAGCCTTCCGGCGGCCGCATTCCGCTCCCCTCTTCGGGAGGCAGGCTTTGATCCCACAAATATTTGATCCGGGTGCTTCCATCTTTATTTCTGAAATCCATTCGGGAATAGTCTATGCCGGAGTCCAAAATTGCTACCAGTGTTCCAGAACCGCTCAAATATGGCTCTCTTACCGTTACCGGAAGAATACAGGAAGCTTCCTTTCCCCGCTGCACGGAAAAATAAAGCCTTTTGGGCATCTCCACATATTCCACTTCTTCCAGTTCTATAAAAGATTCTATCAGATTCTGAGGTATCGTAACGATCGCATATCCCGCAATCAATTCTTCAATACCGATCACGGAGCCGTCCAGCCTCCTCAAATTTCCGTTATATTTTACGATCAGCTCCCATCGTTCCTCCTCCGCATCGTAACCCGTATCCAGATCCAGAGACTTTCCCCTTTCCTCCGCCGAAGAATCCAGGGCCAGATTCAACAAATCTTCCAATTTCTGTGAATTCATAAGATAACCTTTTATGCATATATTTTATTTATTATATGCATATTACTCTTTATAAAAACACTCCATCGCCCGAATCATATACTCCACGTCCTTTGCTCCCGCCGTCTCATAAGCCGAATGCATTGCCAGTTGGGGCAGACCGATATCCACAGTAGAAACCGGAACTTGTGCCGCAGACAAATTGCCCAGCGTGGAACCTCCGGCAATATCCGATCGATTCGCATATGTCTGCCATGGAACACCCGCCCTTTCGCAGATTTTTTTCATGACCGCCGCAGATACTGCGTCTGTGGTATACTTCTGGCTTCCGTGGTATTTAATGACGATTCCGCCATTTAGATATGGCCGGTTGGTCGGATCTGCTTTTTCCGGGTGATTGGGATGCACCGCATGGGCGTTATCCGCCGAAATCATAAAGCTTTCCGCCAGCAGCCTGTGATAGCCGTCTTCCGCTATCCCCACGGCGCCGCAGATTCTTTTCAGTGTATCCTGCAAAAAAGTAGACGCCGCTCCTTGTCTCGTCGTACTTCCCACCTCTTCATTATCGAATACAATCATCAGGTTGATATATCTTTCCGGCATGGCGTGGAGCATCGCCTGCAAAGATGCATAAACGCACTCCAGATCATCCAGCCTGGGAGCGCATATAAATTCCCCGTTCGCCCCGAATATCCTTCCTTTTTCCCTGTTATACAAGAACAAATCCCCGCCCAGGATATCTTCGCTTTTTACTCCCGCCGCCCCAGCAATCAGCTCCCGGAACGAGCCTTCGTTCTCCGCTCCCCCATACAGTGGAAGCATATCTGTCTGTGCGTTATACTCCACTCCTTTATTCATATCCCGGCTCATATGGATCGCCACATTGGGAATTACAAACAAATCTTTGTCCACAGCAAGATTCTTTATAACAATGTCCTCTCCATCCGCGGCCACCACCCGCCCGGCAAGGGACAGGGGACGATCCAACCATGTAGAAAGTATCATTCCCCCGTATTTCTCTACATTGAGCTTCACATACTGTTCTTCTACTTTGATTTCCGGCTCTTCCTTTATTTTAAAGCAGGGAGAATCGCTGTGGGAGGCAATCATATGGAATCCTATCGGTTCCGTTTGCGGAATGCTGGCATCTGTGTCCCCCTTTCCTTCGGGAATAGAAAAAGCAATCAAAGACGAGCCGTTTCTTGTAAGATAATATTTTCCCCCGGAAGAAAGCTCCCATTTCCGGTTTTCCATCAATGGGACATATCCCGCCGATTCCAGCTCTTTTTGCACATTTTCCACCACCTGATAGCAGCTCGGGCTCTTTTCAATAAACTCCAGCATTCGTTTTACCTGTTCCATCCATTATCCCTCCGTTACCAATCCCTTTTCCATTAAAAATACAGGGTCATAAGACAGTTTTGCCTTTCTGAGTCCTTCTTCGCCCGTATCCTCTTCCCTGTTGATATATTTATACCCGAAAGCCTCATGTTCCGCAAACTGCTGGTTGATCATCGGATAAGCGCCCTGTACATGGGCAAATGCTTTTTCAATATGCACGACAAACATATCCTCCCCGCATGGCTCCCCAAGGGAAAAAGCGACCACTCTGCCGCCCGCCCGGATCAATCCGCCCCTCAGCCCAAGCCTTTCCCTGCATTGCAAGGCGTTGATCGTTACGCAGAACTCATTATGCTTTTCCCCCTTTTCCATACAGCCGTTTTGCTGGCGCCAAATCTCCGCCATAGCAATACATTCCTCCACATTTTCATCCGAAATTTCTTCATAAGACCAGTCTGGATAGTTTTCTTTAAAGCGATTGATATGATTCCTCTTCCCATGCAGTTTTTTCCCAGCCAGAGAGATCAGCCGTTCCGTTTCATAAACATAGTCTGCGGAATCCCTGTCATAGACTACCTGAAACCTGCCCGGGTAAAGCTTTTCCAGCTTTTCAAACTGCGCCGGCGACACAAGATGCATCTGAAAAGGCATTCCCTTTTCGTTAAAAAATTCCGTCAGAATGTCTACGGTCTTCTTCAAATCCCCCTTTCCCAAAGGACAGCTGACAGACAGTCCGTCCTCTTCCGAAAGAAAAACAAGCATGTCTTCCACCACCGCATAATGTATATCGTAAAAAGGAGCCCACAGAAAATTATTCGCATACGTAAATTCACAATTTCTTACCGGTTCCATATCATAATAATGTTGTATAATCCCCTCATCTTCTATTCCTAGTTCCTTCCATTCAATTTCCATTGTATATCCTCTTTTCCTTTTTCTGTAACAGACCCTTGCCAATTCTGTTTTTATGTATTATGTCCATCTTTTTCTTTCCTTTGCAGCCTGAAAAAGTAAGTTTTATCCTCTCTTTATGCAATCCAGAAACCTGTCACCATATTTTTCATATTTAAACTCGCCGACTCCCGTTACTGTCAGCATTTCTTCTTTTGTTTCCGGTTTCACGATACACATATGTACCAGCGTTCTATCCGAAAAGACAATATAGGGCGGTACTTTTTCCTCCTTTGCGATTTCCGTACGGAGCATCCGCAGTTTTTCAAACAATTCTTCCTCCTGCCTGGTGAATTCATGCTCCTGGAAAGCCGCCCCTTTTCGCTTCTTCATCGTTTTCGTTTTAGCGGGATGCTCCTGCTCCTTCGCCATTTTCATCTCGATCCTTTCCTCTCCGGAAAGCACCGACGCTGCCTTCTCCGTCAGTTTTACGATGGCATATTCATCATTGGTCACATTCAAGTAACCATATAACTGCAAATGATTGATGATTTTCCGCAGTTTATAGACCGGCGTCTTCGCCAATTCTCCGTAGTGGGAGTTCTGATCCATTCTGTAGTTGCGGATCTTTGCCGTATTCGCCCCATGCACCGTATCCACGATTACATTGGTTCCATACCTCTGCCCGCTGCTTTGCACACATCCCAGAAGGCTTTTCACGGCCTCTGTCACATCCACTGTTTCAAACTGGCTCAGACAGTTCACACAGTTCCCGCAATAACCGCTTCCGTACTCTCCAAAATACCGCAGCATATAGTCCCTCAGACATTCATTGGTAAAGCAGTAAAAAGTCATCTTTCTGAGTCTGTCCCTGTCTCTCTCTTCCACGATTCTTTTCGTTATTTCATCCAGTTCCTGATTTTCTTTATTATTGTCGATAAAAAACTGGTTGGTGATCACGTCCTGGCCGGCATAAAAAAGAATGCATTCCGCCGCTTCTCCATCCCTTCCGGCCCGCCCGGCCTCCTGATAGTAACTTTCCATATTTTTCGGCATATTATAATGCACGACAAAACGAACATCGGATTTATCGATTCCCATGCCGAAAGCATTGGTGGCTACCATAATTTCTACCCGACTGTATATAAAATCTTCCTGACTGATTTTCCGTTCCCCATCGCTCATTCCCGCATGATATCTGGCGGTAGAAAATCCGTCGTTTCTTAGACGCTCATAGATTTCATCCACATATTTCCTGGTAAGACAATATACGATTCCGCTCTGCCCGGGATGCAGTTCCAGAAAATTCTTCATAGACGCATATTTATCTTTCGGCGACTGCACGGCAAAATAAAGGTTGGGACGGTCGAACCCCGTCGTTACCACTTTCGGATCCTGTAGCAGCAGAAGATCGATGATATCATCCCGAACCTCCTTTGTAGCTGTTGCCGTAAACGCGCTGATCACCGGCCGCTTTGGCAGTCTTCCAATAAAATTCACAATTTTTAAGTAACTGGGACGAAAATCCTGTCCCCATTGGGAAACGCAGTGCGCTTCATCGACTACTAACATAGATATGTCCGTCTGCAATGCAAACTCCAAAAACAGATCGGTATCCAGTCTTTCCGGAGCTACATAAATGATCTTATATCTGCCCTGCTTCGCGAACTCCAATGCTTTTCGGTACTGCCCTGCAGTCAGGGAACTGTTGAAATATGCCGCATGTACCCCTGCCTGGTTTAAGCCTTCCACCTGGTCTTTCATCAAAGAGATCAGGGGGGAGATTACAAGAGTAATTCCTTCCATCATCAGGCCGGGAACCTGAAAACATATGGACTTTCCCGCTCCCGTAGGCATGATCCCGAACGTATCCTTTCCATTTAGTATGTTTTCAATCAGCTCCTCCTGCCCTTCGCGGAAGGAATCGTATCCAAAATATTGTTTCAGGACTTTTTTCGCCTGATTCCTGTTATTACTGTCCATCAAACCCTCTTCTCGCACCATTGATTCAATGCACACTTCTCGCAATGTGCCTTCCTCGCCGTACATACGCTTCTGCCATGATAAATCAACTGGAAATTGATCCGGTTCCAATGCTCCCGAGGCAGCACCTTCATCAGTTCTTTTTCCACCTGTACCGGATTTTTCCCTTCCGCCCATCCGATCCTTTTGGAAATACGGAATACATGGGTATCCACCGTCACGCCCGGAACCCCATAAGCATCGGCAAGAAACAATGTCGCCGTCTTCCTCCCCACGCCGGGCAGTTCCACCAGTTCATCCATGCTTTTCGGCACTTTTTTATCATGTTCTTTCCATAATTTTTCACAACATTTTTTTATGTTTTTTGCTTTGACTTTGTATAGGCCGATGCTTTTTATGGCATTCTCCACCTCTTCCACCGATGCCAGCATCACGGCTTCCAAATCGGGAAACTTTTTCCACAGTCCCGGAAGAACCTCATCCACTTGTTTGTCCGTACTCTGTGCGCTCAGCATAATGGCTGTCAGGAGCTGCCAGTCTTCCTGATGGAGAAAGCCCTCCTTTGTCGTTCCATATTCCTGATCCAGCTTATCCAAAATCATTTTTGTTTTCTCTTTTGTCATGTTCCGGTTCCCGCCTTACAATATCGTTTCCATTCCGACTTTCTGCGGCTTCAATCCGCATTTTTCATAAAATTTCATTGCCGCTTCATTGCAGCTCCATACGTTCAGCGTCACATTATAGCAGCCTTGCTCCTTTGCAAATTCCAGAATCTTTTCGTACAATTCCTTCCCGATGTGACGCCCCCTGCATTCTTCATCCACGCACAGATCGTCAATATATAAGGTTTTGATATCTGTCATAATGTTATCGTTGATATATTGCTGGAAAATGCAGAACGCATAGCCGAGTACTTTGCCCGTCTCATCCACAGCAACAAAAACCGGCCGTTTTTCATCGTTTAGTATCTCTCTGAGCTGTTCGTCCGTGTATTTCCTGTTATGATCCCCCTGAAACAAATCAGGACGCCCCTTGTGGTGTACCATGCATACCTGTACCAGAAGTTCATGTATTCTGCTAATATCCATTTCCTTTGCTTGTCTGATTTTCATTTTTCCTCGTTTCCGCGTCTTCTTTTGCGCATATACTCTCTTCTCTTCCATATACTTCCTGCTACAGTATAAATTATTTTACCGGTGGATGCAAGTACACTTCGTGGACTGCTGTGGAAATCCATTTTTACAGCAGTTCGCAGCTTTGCCCAATAAAGAATCAGGGCTGTCTGTAATATACCGCAGACATCCCTGATCCAACAGAAAATATATATAAGAAGTTTTGAAGCATCCACATTATTAATAAAACTCATCCATCGGCTTTCCAAAAAACATATACAGCCCCAATGGTATTGTCAGCAAAGCTATCGTTGCGTCTCCTTCCATCATCTTCACTACAGGTATTGTAGCAGCCATAAGCCCAATGCCTCCCAAGCGCCTTTTGATCAAATCCTGACGGCAAGATCTCCATTTCCTTTTCCACCTTTCCATATACAGCATCCACTCCTTTATCGCTTTTTGCAAAAGTATTTTATTGACTTTTGCCAGTATAACAAAAAAGAAGCTCTTTTTTCACATTATGGTATATATCGTCTTTTTTCGGGTACCTTTTGCCCTAAAAACTACGTTTTTTCAACAGGCTCTATTTCAGAAACTTTGAAACATTCCTCCAGACAGATGAAATTCCGTCAATGACCGTAGAAGCTTTCTCGATCCACCCTAAAAAGATATCCAGCCCCTGTACACAAAAATCGGTCAGTCCGGAAACCGATTCAAATCCGTTGTTATTATCCGCCATACTGCGGAACTGTCTCAATCCGGCTTCCGCTTCGATGACTTTTATCTGTATTTTTCCATAGCCGCATTTATCAACCGCTTTTTTCAACACTTCTTCCGCCATATCCGGTTCGCCCATAGAGGAATATATTTCCGATAAACCAAGATATGCTTCATAATTGGCTTCATCCACGCTGATAATGCCTCTGCCCGCTCGTATATGGAAGTATACAAAAATCAGTGTCTTCTATTAGCTCTGGTTTTGTGTAGATGAGCTATATTGCTATATTCTTTATCACCTTCATGTTTGTAGATTCCATACTTCTCTTCTTAATATATCACTAGCCAAGCACAAATTAAGTTTCTAAATACATATAACTCAAGTCTATCCTTATTAATTATACAAAATATTAATGTATAGATATGGGCTGAAATAATATATCCAAGTTTTGCTCTTCTTCTTTTTTTTCTCTCTCATCTTCTATTTCCTTAACAATTTTCAATAACTCTTCCACTACTGACATTCTGTCAGTACATATAGGTTTAATCTTCTCTACATATAGCGTTAAATACTTTGATATATATGAAGTAAACATTTCATTAACATCTTTCTTCGTACTTAACGAAGTTGACAAATTAATAAAATATAGTCTACAATGATTTAAATATGATATATGTGAAAAAATAACACGTTCAGTATGTAATTGAGGTTTTTCGCTACGAGTTCTAGGATGTATAGACAATTTAATATATTCATCATACTTTAATATCTTCTTTTTTTCCATATATTTATCAGAGAATGTAATCATGTCTTGACAACATAAGCGCACTGCTTCGTAAACATCCTTAACTATTTGTTCTATTTTTCCAAAATCTGATAAAAGATAGAGTGATTTATTATCATTTGAGATTCTATTTGAAAAATATTCAAATGATGAAGATAACCTTTCAATAAAAGCATACCCACATTCACATAAGAGTAACTCTGTATAAGCAATGGATTGTTCGTTTTTATTTGCATTACTGATTTCCCATTGTTTTAGTAATGATTTTTCGATATTTTCATTATCATTAATTGCATTTCTATGATAATAGATAGGCCTCCGCCATGTATCAGTTTTGTCACGAGCCAACATGTTTGCAAGACTTTTACATATAGCATCTGGCTCAAATAACTCACAAAATTCATTAAAAATTTTTAACGTAGATACTGCACAAATATTACCAGAAAAATCTTTATTATTTGATATATAAGTTAAAAGAAGCCTAGAAAGCGAGGTTAATTCTAACATAGATTTATTTTTCTTATTGTTTTTTAATGCTATAAGATTCATGTGATCTTCTCCCCACATGCCTCCATCATGAAAAATTTTACATACTAAACTTAAGAAAATCGCACTTGCCCCATAATATACAGAACAGAATTCATCATATCCATCTATATCTTTTTCAATAAATTTTTCACAATCTTTTGCTTGCCTATAATATTTTTTTAAAATCCTATCAAAAATTGTGCTGCAGGTTCGATAATTATTATTCCATAACCCTGCATATTTATTACGAACAAAATCCGTTTTTATAAGTTTTTTAATTGCTTGCAACTCATCCAATAATACTTTACCATTTAATTGTCTATTTTTAATATACTTTGAAAAATACTCTTCCCTTTTCTCAATAATACTATAATAAGAATAAAAATGGGATGCATCTATATATTGTATATATTGATTATACTCTGAATAATCATCTATTCTTTCCATGTTAATAGATGATTCAACTTTTGCTGCAGTTATTTTTCGATATGTTGAAATAATAACAAAATGTGGTATCATCATACCAGAATAATTATAAAGAGTTACATTTATATAATCATCTATATTTTTCCTCATTGAAATAAGTATGTTTGCAAATTCATTAAGTTCATCACTATTTTCTATAGAATCCAAATTATCATAGCAAACATATAATATAGGATCATTCTGCTTATCAGATTTGATATAACTCGATAATCTTAAAACATAATCCAATGCTAAAATTTGAACACAAGAAAACTCTTTTAATTGTGTATGCATTGATGAACGAAATTTATTCTCGTTCTTATCAGTTTTATAATAATGTATTGCTTGTTCAAAAGTATTTACATTAATAAACTCATTGTAAATTCTGTAATTTGGGTCTAGATATTGGATTTCCTTTTGCGAAATTAATTTCTTAAATTCTTCAATTATATGCATTTTATTTTCTATAATGCATTTAGTTAATTGACGGATAAAACCCTCTCTAATTGTCGAAACAATTCTTTCATTATTACCGCTTGAACTTGCCCCAATATCATAATTGTAATATTCATATTCATAATTATAACTTTGTAATTGTTTGGACAATAAATATTGCACAAATGTTGATTTACCACATCCAGCATATCCTTCAATAAAAATTGCCAATGAATTATCTGTTTGATCTATATCTTTTAAAATCCAGTCTTCTATAGTAATTCTATGCATATTAACTTTACTACCATCAAATACCTCTATTTCATTAGAGGTAGTTTTAGCATAGATTTGTGTAAAAAACTCTCTATTATCACGAACTAATTCATATCTTGATCCTGTTGAAGAATCAATAATATAAATTTGTTGTCCGAAAGAATCTACGCGTAATACATCCTCTAATGATATCCTATTCCAACTTTTATTTCGTGACATCTACATTCCTCCCTTTTGTATTGAAAGAAGCCAATTCCCAATCTCGTCTACGCCTTTATTTAAAACACCATCTAATTCGCTAGGATCATCGCATCTTAGTAGTTCACGATGCATCAATTCTTTTATGAGCATAATAACAAATTTATTTGTAGTATGAATATTACACATATTTTTTTCTATAATATTCTGGATTTCATTTTTAATTTGCTCCGCATATATAGCATGCCCTGGAAATCTTTCAATATATGTTATTATATCTGTAAATATTGATTCACCAAAAACTTTATTACATATTAAAATATCTAATACTTTAAATGCTTGAAATGCAGCATATGATTGTATTCTATCTTTAAGAGATTTTTGTTCCTCTTCACTTACTTTATCTGTTTCATTGCAAATTTTTTCAAATATATTTTTTGCATTAAAATTTTTCATCACTGCCCAATCACATATTGATTTAACAATTAAGCATGGAACCGTGAAGTATGTTCCCTTACACTCTTTAAATAAACCATATCCTTCCATCTCGCCTGCAATAATTGGCTGTTTAGTCTGTTGTACAAATTCATCTCTAGCTTTTTTTCGATTCACTACTGCTTCGCCAGTAATATAATTTCCAAAATAAACTTCACTCTTTAATTCAGAAAAAGCATTTTTTTCAATAATAAACTTTATTTTTGAGATCAAACTAGAATCTACAATGAATGTATTATCATCAGTGACAAAATATCCACTTTCTTGAATTTTTGATCCGATAAAGTAAGGATATATTTTCTTTGAAATAACTACATCTCCTAGATGATAATCACTTTCATGTGTTCCAAAACATATACCCAAAGAAACAATTCCCTTAGGAACTATATATTGATTATTTAGTACATACCTTACAATATCCGCCGAACCACCTTTAGTATATGATCCTGTACATTGAGCTTCAATATGAAGAACTATATATCCTTGCCACTCAAAACAATATGCATATGTTTCATATTTTGATTCTCTTTGTGGAAAAAGATTAATAGAAATCTGCTTTATTTTCTTATTTTGTAACTTGTAAATATTATCATGAAGTATATTCTTCTCGTACATATTTGCGGTAATCACAACAAATGAAGTTTGAACGAATAACGAGTGTATAATATTTATATCTTCTATATTTTCATATATTTTTCCGATATTTGCGTTCCTCGCATTAGAATAGTTTAAATCACAAATATCTTTGTTATCTAAATAAAATTTGCATACTGATTCTTTTATTTGTTCATCACTTGTTTTCAAATTTTTGGGCATATTAATTTCTCACCTTCCTACTAATAAATAATTACTTTGCACTAGCCAGCAAAAACTGGACACAAATTTTAGATTTTTTTACAGCCAAGATTGTTTTCTGGGCAATGCCATAGATTTCTTGATACATCCTTGTTTGGCTGGGTGGAGTGTGTCAAGTATTCCGCAATTGTAAGACCTGCCTGCGCACCGCTTACGCGGCTCCGGGCTTGACAATCACTCCATACCTGATATCTGGTGCCTAAGCCAAACAAGGAGGAGTCTATGCCGCCAGGCATCAACCCCCAGCACTAACACCTATGGAAAAGTCCTTCGGTGCGTAGGCCTCCTTGTACTGCTACGGCGTAAGGTATTTCAACGAATATGCGGACCGCGCAGTATTGAAAAACGTGATGTATGCCGCCATTTCCTGTTCAACGGGGCTTTCCCCGGTAACATGAAAATCCATGGAGATTTCCGCTTTGATCCATCCATTGATGGATTCCATGGCCGAATTGTCCGTTGGGGTTCCGTGTTGGTTTGTCAAACATATGTTACACTGACCGCAGATAATCTCTTAATACCTGATTCGGAGTTCCCCCCCAGAGGACGCATAGGAAAGCTGTTGTAATTCCTTCGGTTGTATGCCTTAAGCTGCTTGGCAAAGTCTTCAAAGGAATAGAAGCGATGGGTGGCATAGAACCTCTCATTGTCCTTCCTGTGG
>ERZ808054.1304-NODE-1304-length-14783-cov-4.753026_pt1 | contig 14783 bp, 13 predicted proteins | sample MGYA00380201_ERZ808054 | MGnify/ENA primary metagenome ERZ808054 (study PRJEB31490, sample SAMN06133419) | mouse gut metagenome | isolation source: Z5_2 | host: mice | place: China: Chengdu | collected 2015-05 ... | reverse complement strand
GGCTACTTGGCTCGTTGCTCGCGGGAATAAATTGTTTATCGTCATATGCTATTAATAGACGGTTTTAAAGAGTTTATTTTTAAGCTATTATTATAATGGAATCGGAAGGAGTGCATTTTGTTGAATCCAAATAACCGTTTTTTTATAGAAAAAGACAATTTCAGCCGTCTTACAGGGGAAGCCATCCGGGATATCCGCATCGAATGCGGTTTATCACAGGAAGAACTTGGCGGATTATCAGGTTATGACCGGACTTATATCGGCGCCATTGAACGCGGTGAAAAAAACGTTTCCTTTTATGCCATATACAAAATACTTACGGCATTGGAAACAGACCCCGCTGAATTTTTCAAAAAAATATAAGGAGAATACCCATGACAGTAAAAAAATTCCGCACTTACCACCGCCGCAGTGTCACAAGACGCAGCGGATACCACGTTTCAGGATTAAAGACCGGCGGGGAGTGCATCATCCTCCCATCCGCAAAATACATCACTACACAATCTCCCACAATCTTTCATTTTTACAGGAAAAACTGTGTGTTTACCGAATTATTTGAACGCCAAATGGGGCTCCTGGCATTTGGGGGATACATCTATTCCAGTGAACCTGTCTCCCTACTATGTAAGCTGTCCTATACGCACAGGGATGAGACCGTAAACGAGGAAAATGTTTATTCCCATGAACCGAAAAAAGGAGTTTGGAATCCTATCGGATTTCACAAAGAGTTCGCCCTTTCCGCCGCACAGGATTTTGAAATCCGCGATGTTTCGGTAAACATGAAGATTTCCGCCCCTGTCGGAACCACATTATTTTTTACCGGTTTTGATTTTGGAACGGTTACTTCCCGTTATTACCAAAGCGCCGGGGAAGATACCATAGCGGAAGACGGAAACCAGGCTGGGAAATTTTGGTTTTTCTTTCACCAAAAAACCTCCCTCTGCATTCCATACCTCTACTATTTTGATGCAACGCTGCCCTTTGAGACCTATTTGGTAAACCATGGGGAAGACCTTGAGGAGGGCATTCCGGTTGTTTTCAAAGGATGTAACCGATGTTCCCGCTATCTGCCTATCCAAATGGAAAACGAACTGCAAACCATGGCATTTGCGCTTCACTGTAAAAAAAGGGCCCCTTGTACCCATCCCACGTTCTCCCGGTACCGGATTGACAACCATGACGAATTGTCCCCGGATACTGTCCGCTATTACCGGGAGCTGGGATGTTACCAAACAGAAAACGACCAGCCCATTATCCGGAGCCGCTACGGACACCAGCTTGAATGCAAAGCCTGCAAGAAATACTTTGTAAACGCCAAACTGAATCCCATGCGGAATCCCCAGCAGCGCAGGGAAGACGGATTGCGCCGCCGTGCCATAGAAGCGCTTGTGGATAACCTCTTAGACGAGGATTTTATCCATTTTACATTCCGCAAACAACATAAAAAGGAGTTTACGGATTATATTTGGAATAAATTCCACCGCCGCTGTTTTAAATGCCAAAAACAAATCAGCAAACAGGAAATGGCTTTGGACCATACCATGCCCCTTGCTTTCCTGTACCGGCTGGACGAAACGGCAACGTGCCTGTGTTCCACCCATAACTCCCAAAAATCCGACCACTTTCCGGTGGATTATTACAGCGAAGAAGAACTGGAACGCCTGTCCGGAATCACAGGAATTCCTTTGGACATTCTACATTCCAAAAAGGCCAACGGAAAAGTCATCCGTTTATTAAGGAAGCATGTGGTTTGGTTCTTCGACGATTTCTTGAGCCAGCCGGATTACCAAAAAATACATGACGGTAAGTTGGAGGCGGATAAAATATATGCAGCCATCGTCAGGGTGATAGATACGGATATTGATTTCAAAGACATTGATTTAATAGAAGAATACCGGCAAATCCGGCATCAATATCCCACCACCATAACCATATGTTAGGATTCTGCTTCCTTTAACGCTTTTCCAGGAATAAATACTGATGTTCAAATGTGGCGCCTTTATCCTTTATGCCGTGTTTCTCCATATGCTCCACATTTTCTGCGCCTTGGTACACCACATGGAACCTCTCCCTTGCACGCTGTTCCAGTTCGTCCGCCATATTGCATTCCCTTGAATGACCAAGATGAAGGATGACCTTCCCGTGCGGTTTTAACATCTTACTGCATAACGCAAAAAAATCATAATAGACATCCATGGATTTCTTCTGCTTCGCTTCGAGAAAATCCGTGTCTGCCTGTTCATAATCTTTTTCCTCCCAACCAGCGCACCAAAGCCGCAGCCAGTTTTGGGTATAAAACTTCATGGATCCGGCAAAAGGTGGCGAAGTAATCACGGCATCCACACTCCCTGCGATACTGGGATCGATTTTTTGAAAATCGCCGCACAGCGCTTTTCCGGTATGCAGCTTATCCGGCTCTATTTTCCGGTAGGATGTATCCAGCTTGTTCCGTATATGTCCGATGACATTTTTATACACAAATTCCCCTGTCGGTTTATACGGGGTAAGGGAATGTGAATTCCTTGATAACGCATATGGTCTGTTTCCGTGCAGTACATGAAGGAAACATGCCAGTACCATGGCTTCTTCCGGCGTCAATTCCCTGTTCTTGAAATATTCCCGCGCCGCAAGTATCTCACAATACGTATCCGGATGGAAATATTCCGGCACTTTCCCGTTAAGTCCAAAATCGGAATAAGGCAGGGGAGTAACACAGTATTCCCTTTTATGCGCTTCTATGTATGCTCCCAAATTTTCCGCTGCCGCATCCACGTTTTCCCGTTCCGGATGTTCCACCTTCGCCTTCGTAACGGCATAAGCCATCCGGCTTAAATCATTGCCGATTCCCACCCTTCCCTGTAAGCAGGCTTCCAAAGGTATGGTACCGACCCCGCACAGGGGATCCAAAACCACATCCCCTTCCCCCGTGAACGCCTGCACCAAAAAATGAGCTATGGCAGGTTTCAGTTTTCCATGGTAAGAACACAAAGAATGCCACGGATGTCCCCAATTCCTTCCGGCATATTCCCCCTGCCGGTATGGCAGCTCCTCCACAAATAATTTGGCATTTTCTTCAAATGAATATGACATACGTGTTACGTCTCCTTAGCATTCCGAAACCGGAGCACTCGCTGGGACAATTTCGTCCCGTTCTTGGAATGCCTCACCCGCAGCACTTCCTCGCCGTATTTTTCAAACCCGTGGGATATTGCAATCCGTTCCAGCAACACATGGGTCGGGATATGTACCCCTGAAAACGCGGAGTCCCCGATATCCATGATAAAAGACCCGGAAGGCTTCACCGTTTCACCCAAACTCCTTATCACCCTGTCCATATCATAAAAATATCCGGCAACCATAACCGAAATCCTCTTATCATATGCAACCGGTTCCAATTCATCCAGATAAGGCTTCACACAGGGCAGTATTTCCACATGGTTTCTTTTGGAAACACTGTTAATTCCAGCCATAATTCCTTTGGAATGCAACGGCGGCAAATCCTTTTCACTTCCCACAAACCCAAGCAGTTTTAATTCCAGTTTCGTGTTTCTGATATAATTGGTTCCGTTCAAATACGGTGGGGACGTAATCACACAATCAAACAAATTACTGCCCCTGACATCCCTTGCATCATCCGATATTTTTGTCACCTCGGTAAATAATCCGGCTCCTTCATCCTCAATATCCTGAATGACCTGACGGAGCTTCTCCAAATATACTTCTTTCACGTTTTGGTTTACGCCCTCTTTTTCGTTTCCCTTGGCATACCTTAAATCCCCGCGCCTGACCATTTTCGATACTTGGACGGCAATGGATGCGATTGCCACGAGACAGACATTTTTTACATCCTCATCCTCTATTTCACCGATAACTGCCAAAATCTGCAATAAAACGGACAGTCTGCTGGCATCGTAAAATTTTTCAAACCCCTGGTAATCGGATACCGGACAAGCTGCCAGCCCAAGCCCCGACACATACCGGTAATGTTCCCTTAAAAGCTGCCGCTTTTGTGCCGACTCCCTGATATGAATGACATGGTTGATTTTCACGTCACAAACAAACCCCATAAAGGGATTCACTTCGGAATAAAAAGGGATCATATGATGGCGGGAAGCCGTAAGCAGACTGGTCCCACAGCCGCCAAAGGGATCATATAACGTATGCACCCTGTCATAACCAATCCGTTCCAGTTCCTTTTCCACCAATATACCGGAATATCCTTCCATATATGCAAACCACCTGTGGATGGCTTCTTTTTTATTTAAATAAAAGGTACCTTCCCGCCCTCTCACCCCAGACATGTCCATTCCTCCATTGGTTTCATTATATTAGAAAACATTGTGGAAAACAATACTTTGCTTATCCCTAATAAAATCATAAGAAATTCTTTAGAAACCTTCTCCCCCATTTTTCATTTTTTTCCCTTATCATAAAAAATAGTAAATACCCTTGAAGATTTTTTCAGGGGAATCCCGTTATGATAAATAACACAAAAAAGACAAACCGGAAAAAGGAGACAGAGCATATGAAATACATTACATTTACCGTTCCCTGTTACAATTCCCAGGACTATATGCGACGCTGCATCGATTCCCTGCTGGTCTATCAGGACGAAGTGGAGATCATTATCGTGGACGACGGTTCCACGGATGCCACACCCCAAATCGCCGATGCATACGCCAAACAATTTCCCGGCACGGTCAGGGTCATCCATAAGGAAAACGGCGGACACGGATCCGGTGTCAATGCAGGGCTGGCTGCCGCAAAAGGTGAATATTTTAAAGTCGTGGATTCCGACGACTGGCTGGACGCCCGTTCCCTGCAGAAAGTCCTTTTCCGTATTATGCACTGGAGCAGGGAGCGGACACCCGCCGACATGATAGTCTGCAATTACGTTTATGACCATTTGCATAAAAATAAGAAAAAAACCATCTCCTACCGGAATGTCTTTAAGGAAGGGCAGATGCTCGGCTGGAATGATATCGGTATTTTTGCCCCTTCCCAGTATCTTGTCATGCACTCTTTGGTTTTCCGCACAGAAGTCCTAAGAAAAAGCGGGGTGACACTGCCGGAGCATACGTTTTATGTGGACAATATTTTCGCATACCGTCCGCTGCCTTATGTAAAGAGCATATATTACATCAACACCGATTTATACCATTATTTTATCGGGCGGGAAGACCAGTCCGTCAATGAGGAAGTCCTAAAGAAACGCATCGACCAACAGATATACGTAACGAAACTCGTCGCCGACTGCGTGGATTTGCAGGAAGTGGCAAGACAATACCCGAAACTGGCAAGATATATGATGCGGAATGTATCGATTATGATGGCGATTTCTTCCATCCACCTGCTCCTTATCAACTCCGACGAAGCCTGGAAGAAAAGGAGCGAATTATGGAATTATATGAAATTGAACCATAAAAACATGTACCGGAAACTCCGCTTTACGACGCTCAGCGGCTTTACGTTCCTGCCGGGAAAAACAGGACGGTTCGTCACCGTCACGGGATACCGGACGGCACGGAAAATTTACCAGTTTAATTAGGGAGCGAACAATAAGATGAAATTATATATTGCGCTGGTCGACACGCCCGGCATTTTCGCATGGATGATACGCAAAACCATCAAAATCGACTATATCCATGTGGTTTTATCTCTGGACCAAAATCTGGAAGAAGCATACAGCGTAGGAAGACGCAACCCGTTTCTACCCTTCTTCGCAGGGTTCGAGAAGGAAAACCCGGTGCGGATTTTACGGGCATTTCCCACTGCCCATTATAAAATATACGCCATACCATGTACGAAAGAGCAAAAACAACGCATTGCCCTGCAACTTGCCCAATGCTATCAGAAGCGTTTCCGCTTTCATTACTGCATTTTGGGACTGCCTTTTCTGCTTATGAAAAGACCCTTTTACCAAAAAAACCACTACACCTGTTCTTCCTTCCTGGCAAGGCTTTTGGAAGAAAACGGCGTGCTTTTCTTTCACAAACACTTTTCTTTGGTTACACCAAAGGATTTTTACGAATACCCAAAGCAGGATATCCTTTACGAAGGTGCACTGGAAACATTCTGCCGCCAAAACGGATATCCCGCCATGCGGAAACATTTTGGCGCTGGCATAATAACCACTTAGGAGACCTTATGAAGATGAAAAACGAACCGTCCAAAAACCAAGACAAAGCGGCAGTAAGGAAAACCGTCCGGCAGGGAATACAGTTCCTGTTTTTCCTGCTTCTGATGCTGCTGACCTACTATACCGTCTTCCGCCAAAATCATGCAAAAGACATCTTAACCGCCGTAAAAACCATGCATCCCCTCCCGCTCCTTCTCTCCGTCTTCTGTGCCTTTTTCTTTGTCTGCGCCGAAGGCTTCATGATATGGTACCTTCTGCGTCTTACGCAGAAAAACGCCCGGCTGCTGCGCTGCTTTGGCTATTCCTTTACCGGTTTTTTCTTCTCCGGTATCACACCCTCTGCCACCGGCGGACAACCCGCCCAGCTTATTGTCATGAAAAAGGACGGGATTGCCCTTGGGGATGCCACCCTGACGCTCATGACCGTCGCACTCCTTTATAAACTGGTATTGGCGCTCATCGGTACGGGATTGCTTCTTTTTTGGGGAAACGGGCTTACCGTATATCTTGGAAACTATATTCCACTGTATTATCTGGGATTGTTTTTAAACGTTCTGCTGGTGGTATTACTGCTGCTTCTCATGTTCCACGGGGCATGGATGGAGAAGCTGCTCTTTACCATGGAGAAAGCGGGTACCCGGCTTGGCATTTGCAAACCTTCGGAAAAGAGAAAAGCATCCTTCCGGCGGATTACTGCCGAATACCAGGATGCTTTCCGGTTTTTCCTTTCCCATAAATCCAAAATACTGTTTGTCACTTTTTGCACTTTCCTGCAAAGGTGCAGCCTGTTTGTGCTGACATACCTTATTTACCGCGGTATGAGGCTTACCGGATACCATGCGCTCACGGTAATCCTGCTCCAGGCTTCCGTCTATATTGCCGTGGATATGCTTCCGCTTCCCGGCTCACAGGGCATATCGGAACTCATGTACCATACCGTTTTCGCCCCTGTTTTCACGGGCGGTACTCTCGCCGCATCCATGTGCATCACGCGGGGCATCAGTTTCTACCTTCCGCTAATTGCCGGAGCCGTCATAACGCTTCCCGCATTTGCAAAACGGAAAGAAATACACGGTTCACCACCCCTACCACAATAAGTACACAAGCGTCAGGATTAGCCCCGTACAGAACAGCAGCAGACCGAACGAAAGACTCCTGCCGATAATCGTACCGTCCTCCGCCAGTTCTTCATGTTTCATCGCAAATTTATGTTCATACTCTGCCTTGTGCGGGTGTTTCTTCCATACTGTACGGTTCATCAAACGGACCAGATTGTCCATCCCCATACCCATCACGTGGGTCAGGTAGTTCCCCTCCTCCAGCTCATGGGGGATTTTACTGTCCCTGTATACCGTCTTTCTGAGCAGTACTACGATACCGTCCAACAGACTGTCCAAAATCCGGCATACCACACCGCATACCATGGGAAGGATTTTGAGTAACAGCGGACGGTAAACCGCATTTTCCAAATCCCAGTACGGATTCCAGCGGTCCACGTATACCGCACCGTTTTCCTCCTGTTTCATCATCCATTTTCTAATCAGGAGAACATAAATGGCTGCGCCGATGGCAACGGAAACCAACGCCCCTTTCAGGTTCGTGATGCTGAAATACCGGACTGCCTCCGCAATTCCCGGATGCATGAAGTCCCCGCCCAGCTCTGCAATGCGGTTCATGAGGATATCCGGCAGGATACCCATGACGGGAAACAGCAGCGCCCCTGCGGTTAAGGCAGCCGCGCTCACCCTGTTCATGTATTTTCCTCCCATTGCATCAAAAGTTTCCTGTACTTCCCTGTCATTGTTTTTTTCCCAAAACAAAGCCACATACAATTTCAGCATATAGGCAACCGTACATCCGCCGCTGAATAAGAAGATCCACTCGATTCCCTTCATGGCGCCCGCTCCGAACACACATGCCTGCAAATGCCCCGCCTGCAGGGCGTGCGTATACTCCACAATGCTCTCGTGAAGCAATGTCTTACTGATATAACCGCTCCAAAGCGGCATACCCCCGATTCCAAGGGCGCCCATCAGAAAGATAAACCGTAATAACGGTTTCTTCCGTCCAAATCCCCTGATTCCGTTTAAATCCAGTTTATGGATATTCATGTACACAACGCCTGCTGCCATGAACAATACCAGCTTAAACAGGGAATGGTTTACCATATGGAGCAGCGAGCCCCTGACTGCCAGACTGTTTTCATCCCCAAGCAGCCCCTGCATTCCGATTCCCACCAGAATGAACCCAATCTGCGACACGGAAGAACACGCCAGCGTGCGTTTTAAATTTATGGAAAACAGAGCCAGTACCGCACCCAAAGCCATCGTTACCACGCCTATGACAAGAATCAGCGTTCCCCACTTTCCGTCATGCAGGAACAGATTGCAGCTCACCACAAGAATACCAAAAATACCCGCTTTTGTCAGGATACCGGACAAAAGCGCACTGGCAGGGGCGGGAGCCACCGGATGTGCTTTCGGCAGCCAGATATGCAGCGGAAACGCCCCCGCCTTCGCCCCGAAACCGAACAGCATACAGACACCCGCCACATAGAGCATCCGCACCTTTCCGTCATACTCCGCTCCTGTCCCGTGTAAAATATCCGCACATATCCCATACAGTTCCCGGATATCCAACGTTCCCGCCACATGGTACAGCAGGAAAAGCCCCATCAGCATCACAAGACCGCCAAGGACCGCCACCGCAAGGTAAGTATCCGCCGCCCGCAGCGAATCCGCCTTTTCGTCATGCGCCACCCACACATAGGAAGTAAAGGACATGATTTCAAAGAAGATAAACGTAGTATACAAATCCGCCGACAGAAACACGCCCATCGTGGCTCCAAGCGTCACCAGCAGAAAGAAATAATACCGGTTCCTGTTCCGGTAATGGGCAAAATATTCTTTGGAAAACAGCGTAGACAACAGCCACATAAACGAAGCGACGAATCCGTACAGCACACGGAACCCGTCCAGGGAAAAATGAAGCCCAAAACCGCAGAACCCACGGATTCCCCCATAAGCCGCATAACCCGTCAGGTTCCCCGTTCCCACCGGCATGCGGTCCATCCATCCGGCAGCGCCAAAATATGCCGCGGTTACATACAGCATCACCGCAAACTCAACCACCGTCACGGCAGCAGCCGCATAATCCCTCGCCGCTTTATTCTTCCTTCCAACCAAATAAACCGCCAAAGCGCCAAACATTGGAAATAATACCAAAAAAACAAGCATGACGTTTCCTTCCATATGGCAACCTCCCATCCTAAAATCATTCTATGTCCGTCCAATACCACCAATCAGTAAATACCCCCTGCCACATCCGTAAAAAACGACACCACCGGTGTGGAAAACAGCCCGAACACAACTATCATGACAGTAAACACCATAAGGGGCAGCAGCATCTTCCAATTGGGGTCCTTCACGTTCCGCAGCTTTCCGTCATCAAAACCCGCCGCCGGAAAAAATGCCCTTATCACAATTGTCAGCATATAAATTGCCGTTAAAAGCGCCGAAACCAACAGACACCCGATTCCGAAACAGGCAAGCATGCTGCCGCTTTCCACCGCCGCATACGCCAGATTCCATTTGCTGATGAATCCGGCCAATCCCGGCACACCCATAAGCGCCAGCGCCGACACCGTAAAAATGCCGAACACCCACGGCATCTTCCTCCCCATTCCGTCCAGCTCATGGACATAGTGCTTCCCCGTCTGGTGCATGATGGCGCCGGCGCAGAAGAAGGAACAGATTTTCATAAATGCATGGAATACCATGTGGGACAACGCTCCCACCATCCCAAGTGGTGTCATAATGACTGCCCCAAAAAGGATATAGGATAAATTGCTGATGGTGGAATATGCCAGCCGGCGCTTAAGATGCGTTTCCTTCACCGCACGGCTGCACCCGTAGACAATCGTAAACATCACCACTCCCATAGTCGCGTACTGCGCCCATGTCCCCCGCAGGAAATCCGCTCCGTAACTGTAATACGTAAGCCTGAGTATGGCAAAGGCGCCTGCCTTCACCACCGCCACCGCATGAAGCAGCGCCGTCACCGGCGTCGGGGCAACGCCCGCCTGTGGCAGCCACGAGTTAAAAGGACAGATTGCCGCCTTTACGCCAAATCCCATAAACGCAATCACGTAAATCAAAAGCAGGGAATTGGTTTTTCCTCCGATTTTCGCCGCATCCAGCACACCTCCGAGGACAAAATCCGTGGTACTTCCATATACAATGATAAAAATCAGCCCGATAAACGCAAACGCCGCACCGCCCAAAGAATAATACAGGTACTTACGGCTTGCCAATATTGCTTCCCTCGTCAGCGTATGCATCACAAGAGGTACCGTTACCAACGTCAGCAGTTCGTAAAAGAAATACATGGTCAGAAGATTGCCCGCCAGCGCAATTCCCAGCGTCACCCCATAGGTCATGGTATAAAACAGGAAAAAAACTTTTTCGTGTTTTTCTTTCGTCATGTATTCAAAGGCAAATAAGGTGGCAAACGGCCAAAGAAAAGAGACCAGCCCGGCGAATACCATCGCCATCCCGTCCACCCTAAACGCAATGGAAAGATTTCCCGTAAAATTTGCCAATACAAAAGTTTCCTCCGGTCTGTGGAAAAGAAGCGCCCATACCAAAAGGGAATTCACACACACCAACGTCTCCAGGAACACCTCCATATGCCATCTTTTCCGAAAAGGAACCGCCGGCACCAAAACACCGGTTAAAACCGGCAGTAATATAACAGTCAGCAACATTATTTCACTCATTATTTACCTCATTTCCGCACTGCTCTCTGCGCAAAACCATTTCGCTTCTTCTGCTTATAAAAGCTCCGCCGCAATCCCGGAGACATAATCCGCCAACGGATTCGGAAACATCCCAAGCGCTGCCGCCAGCACCGCCAAAACCAGCAGCGGCACGAGCATAAGGGGAGAGGCTTCTTTAGTCAGGGAAAAAAACAGCTTCTTCCCCTTCCCTCCTTCCTCCGGGTACCGGTAACCGGAACCGGGAAAAAATCCCCTCATGGTAACCGGCAGCAGATAACCTGCCGTCAGCAGCGCACTGATTAACAATATAACCGGTCCCAGCCATGAGAATACCGGGATACCGGAATCAAGCGCCCCCTGCGCCAAATACCATTTGCTGATAAACCCGCTGGCAGGCGGTATGCCGATTAACGCCAGCGAAGCAACCGTATAACACCATAGCGTCACCGGCATCTGCTTACCGATACCCCGCAGCCCGTCCACCTTCGTTTTGCCCGTCTTATGGATGATGGCGCCGGCAGCAAGAAACAATGCACATTTTATGAATGCATGGTACACCACATGCAGCAGCGCGCCCTCCATGGCTGTGGGCTGCAGCAGGGCAAGCCCGAACAAAATATAGGAAAGCTGGCTGACCGTGGAATATGCCAGCCTTTTCTTAAGCACATTTTCCCTGAACGCCAGCATGGACCCCATGAATACCGTAAGCAGAGCAAGCGACATCCACACGGTCTGTACCCATGTCCCCCGGATAAAATCCGCGCCGAACATATCATATACCACACGAATCATGCCAAACACGCCTGCTTTTACGATTACTGCCGACAACGCCGCACTGGCAGGGGCAGGCGCTGCGGGATGGGCGGTGGGCAGCCATGCGTGGAGCGGAAACATGCCGGCCTTTACACCGAAACCGAGAATCATGAGGAACGCTGCCGCCAGCAGCAATCCTTCCTTGCCTGCCACCAGCTCCGGGTTCAATACCCCTCCTGCCGTAAACGTCAGCGTATTGCCGTACCGGTAGAGGAAATACAGCCCGAACAGTACCATGTAAGCCCCGCAAAACGAATAAAATAAGTATTTTAATCCTGCCATCACCGCTTCCCGGTTTCCCGTATGCAATACCAACGGCACGGAAAAAAGCGTCATCATCTCATAAAACATATAAAACGTAACCAGGTTCCCGGAAAATACCAGTCCGTTTAAAATTCCATACACAATAAAGTAAAAACCGTAAAACCGTTTCTCCCCGTCCTCCCGTTTTCCCTTATGGGGTTCCATATAAGAAAAACAGAAAAACCCAGCAAGTATCCACACCACCGTCACCACTGCCGCAAACAAAAATCCCAGCCTGTCCGGCTTAAAATATACCGGAAGCGCCTTCGTCAACCGGAACAAAGTCATACCCTGCCCCTCCGCCGGGACATGGGTCAGCACATACGCCACCGAGCCGCCCGTAACAAGCAGCCCTATTCCGGTCAGATACGTCAGAACTTTCCGGTTTTTTGGCTCTTTCATCACGAACAGCAGCAATCCGGCGGCTATGGGAAATAAAATTGGAAAAAACATTGCAGACATCACATCAACCCCCTATGCAAACATATTTAACCCCGCCCCGATGAGATCCACAATCGGCTGGGAACACACGCCGAGTATCACGTTCAGTATGATGAAACATACCAGCGCGGCCGCATACCTTTTATCGTTTCGCCATGTTACCGCGGGATACTGCGTATCTTCCACCGGCGTATAAATACGGATTACCGTTTTCATGAAATAAATCGCATTTAAAATGGTACTGATTCCCAGCACAATCAGGGTGGGAAGCATCTTGGCGCCATTTTGTACCGCCGCCTGGGCAAACAGCAGTTTGCTGATAAAACCCGAAAACATCGGCACACCCACCATGGACAGCGCTCCCACCGTAAACGTGGCGCCTGCCATCCGGTTCCGGTAACCGGAACCTGTCAGCTCAATAAAATTCCTGCTGCCGCCCGACACGTCCGTCAGCCCGATTGCCGCAATGAAAAGCAGGGATTTCGTCGCCGCATGGGAAAGCACATGGAAGACGGAAGCCACCATACCCATGTGGGTTCCCAGCCCGATACCCATGTAAATATACCCGATTTGTGCCACGGAGGAAAAGGCGATCATCCGGCGCACATCGTTTTCCTTAATGGCACTCAGGGAACCGAATACCATCCCCATTAAACCGAACACAAAAAGCACGTTTATAATCTTGCTGTCACGGAATACGTCGAATCCGATGACACGGTAAATAATTTTGAACAACAGAAAAATGTATCCCTTGGATACCAAACTGGAAAGAATCGCCGCCGAGGAAACCGTAGAGTACCCGTAAGCATCCGGCAGCCACGCATGAAAGGGAAACAACGCGCTCTTAATGGCAAGCCCCACCGAAATAATGGCAATTGTCACTAACAGCGGCACATGATAGCTTCCTTCCAGGCTCAAAAGATGGAGCGCCGTCACCTGTTCCTTAATATTGGACATTAACAGATGTCCCGTCATGTCATAGAGCATACACAGCCCCACCAGGAACAGACCGGAACCAAGCAGGCTCATAATCATGTAGCGCACCGCCGCTTCAATGGTTCGCCCGTTCTGCCGGATCATAATCAGACCGCAGGCGGAAATGGTATTAATTTCCACGAACACATACGCGGTAAACAAATCATTGGTATAAATCAACGCCAGCAGGGAACTCAGCATCAAATCCGTCAGTATGTAATACAGACCATGTTTGCCCTCCTCCACTTCCTGCGCCAGTTTATGCCTTCCCCCCATCAGGGACAGCAGCATAATGATACAGAAAAACAGCGCCATACCGGCCTCCAGCACGCCTACCCGCAGCTCATTGCCCCAGGGCGCCGGAAAACGTCCCATGACATATACATAAAATTCCCCGGTTTCCACCGTAAACAGGAGCACCGCCGCCGACATTACGATATTGATGCAAAGCACCGCCCGGTTGACGGTTTTGGCGGTTTTTCCCTTCAGCGCCGAACTGATAATCCCCGCAAACATACAGAGCATAATGGAAAAACAGGGAAAGTTCTGCACAAATTCCATTTGTTCCCTCATTTTCTACAATCCCTCCCTTTTCAGACGCAGGGATATCTCGTCCAAATCCAGCGTATGGTACCTTTGGTACAGACGGATGGTCAGCGACAGCATCAGCGCCGAAACGGATACCGAAACCACGATACCTGTCAGCACAAGACCGCTGGGAACCGGGTTAATATACGCCCCCACATCCTGCACCCCGTCCACGATAATGGGCGCCACCCTTCCGCTGATATATCCTTTTTCCGCCAGGAATAAATAGACCGCCGTATCCATAATATTCAGTCCGATGATTTTCTTAATCAGGTTCCTTTGCAGCATCAGATTACCGAAACCGATCACAAACAGAAGCATCGCCACCGCTTCCCCGTAATTCGTAAATAAATTCGCTCCCATCCTTACAGTCCTCCCCTCCGGAATAAGGCATAAAAAGCATACATCGTACATGCCACTTCAATGCCCACACATATATTAATGGGAAATATAATGCCCGCACTGATGATGTGTCCGGCGGTTCCAAGGGGGATATGGTTATCCAGCCCGTTGGCGCCCATGACATAATAATAAATTCCAATCAGCCCGTACATGCAAAGCGCCGTTACCTTGGCAACCTTGTAGACTTCCTCGTTAAAAAACTTCTGTGTTTTCTTAAAGCCAAAAGCGCTGACATATAAAATCAGCCCCGCCCCCATCGTCGCCCCTCCGGAAAAACCGCCGCCGGGGGAAAGGTGCCCGTTCAACACAATGTAAATACCGAAAATAAAAATAATCGGCACCAGG
>ERZ808054.1303-NODE-1303-length-14784-cov-14.308969_pt1 | contig 14784 bp, 10 predicted proteins | sample MGYA00380201_ERZ808054 | MGnify/ENA primary metagenome ERZ808054 (study PRJEB31490, sample SAMN06133419) | mouse gut metagenome | isolation source: Z5_2 | host: mice | place: China: Chengdu | collected 2015-05 ... | reverse complement strand
ATTTGCCTGCACCTTCCTTCAGATTCCACCTCGCGATGGACACCCTTGGTGTTCAGCTGTATCCTTCCCACTACTAGGGCGGATTAGGAACTTTCATCCGTTAGCGACGTGCGCCGCAAGGCGCACCCTTAAAAAAGCAGGGATTTTCATCCCTGCTTTTTTATCGCAAATGCATCAATATTTATCAAAGCCGTCTCCAAGAGAAATCACCTGTTCATTTGCATTTGATGCCGTACCGTTGTTGTATGAGCCTTGGAAAGAAGAAGCACTTCCTGCACCGAGATTGTAGATAGAAAGCATTTCTCTCATCCTTGCCGCCTGGTTGGACAATTCCTCGCTGGCTGCTGCACACTCTTCACTGGTAGCCGAGTTGGTCTGTACCACCTGGGACACTTGTGTGATTGCCTGCTCGATCTGCGCCACTGCAGTCGCCTGATAATTGGAAGATTCTGCAATACCATTAATGATCACTTCACTCTTCTGTACCGTCTTGGCAATCGTATCCATCGCCTTTGCTGTGTCGTCTGCAATCTTGCTTCCCGAATTAACTTTATTAATGGAAGCTTCAATCAGCTCTGCTGTCTCTGCTGCTGCTGCTGCACTCTTAGCAGCAAGACTTCTTACCTCTTCTGCAACCACTGCAAATCCCTTTCCAGCTTCCCCTGCTCTTGCTGCTTCAACAGCTGCATTTAATGCAAGGATATTGGTCTGAAATGCGATATCATCGATAACCTTGATAATTTTAGAAATACTTTCAGAAGACTTATTGATATCCTGCATTGCAAGCACCATCTGCTTCATCTGCTCATTTCCATCTTTTACATCATCAATTGCCACACCGACAAGACCGGATGCCTCATTCGCCTGTTCTGCATTTTGCTTGGTCTTCTCTGCAATCTCATCGATAGATGCCGTAATCTCCTCAATAGCGCTTGCCTGTTCGGTAGAACCCTGTGCCAATGCCTGGCTTGCACTTGCCACTTGGGAAGCGCTAATGGTGACCTGCGAGCCAACTTCACTGATATTGGATAAGACATGAAGATTATCCTCAACCAATTTCTTCATGGAATTTCCTAAAAGGTCTTCCGGCGATTTAGGATTGACAGTGATGGTCAGATTACCGTTTGAAACTTCTTCTGCAACCTGAGACTGATACTTAATGTTGTCGACTACCTTCGTGTATTCATCAACCAATGCGCCAAATTCATCATCATGATATCTCACTAAATTAACATCCACGCGCCCCATCGCAATCACTTTGGCTGCTTCATAAAACTGCCCCACGTTCTTATCGATTGCCTTGATTAGAAAGGTCGCAATAACAATTGTAATAATTGCAGATATCACTGCCACAATACCAGTAAAAATACGGGCATTATTTAAATAGCTTTCTGGGTGATCTACAGTTAAAACCCCTTTTGCTGCCATATCACCAAGTATGACATTGAAAACTGTAAGCACGATAGGCGTTGCAAAACCCAGAATTGTTTTTGTTTTCATCTTCATATCTTTCATAGTCTCATACCTCTCATTCTTCTTCACTTGTCATGTCATCTGTCTGCTCAACTGCTGTCAGGTCATCATCATTCAACAGTTTATCAGGATCCAGCAAAAGCTTCACCGAATTTCCCACCTTACCGATTCCGTACACATATTTACTGTGTGCCTTGTCTGTCCGTCCTATAGTAGGCGGCGGCAGAATACTGTCTTCCGCAATGTCTACTACCTCTGCAATCTTCTCCACAATCAGCCCTATCAGCATGGACCTCACATTCAGGACTATGATACAGGTTCTGTCATCATACTCGAACGGCTCCTGCCTAAAGCGCAGACGCACATCGATGACTGGGATGACCTTCCCTCGCAGATTGATCAGACCCTTGATGTAATCTTCCGTCTCCGGAATCGCCGTGATCGCCTGAAACTGGATAATCTCGCTCACATACTGGATCTTCAGCCCAAAGTACTCATTCCCCGATTTGAAGGTCATATACATTCCCTTCTGCACATCTTTCTTAGGGGATTCATCCTGGGTTTCCTGTACCTGACTGCTCACGCTTGTTTCATCCATATGTCTTACCATTCCTTTCTGCTGCCTTTATTCTACCAGTCCGGCAGCGTCTAATATTAAAGCAATGCTTCCGTCCCCAAGCTGTGTACACCCCGATAATCCCTTCACCTTCTTGATGTAGGATGGAATCGGCTTCACCACAATCTCCTGTTCGCCTATCAGCTTATCTACGAACAGACAGATTTTCTTTTCCTCCACCTCGAGAATCAGCATGACTCCATCTTCCACAGCTTCCTGATAATCCGACATGCCATACCACTTTCCAAGCCGAATTACAGGGAAACACTCGCCTCGTATCATAATATACTCATCACCGTCCGGCTCATGAATCATCATCTCTTCCTTCACTCTTACAAACTCTTTTATCATGCCTGTTTCCATTACAAAGGAAGAATTTCCTGTCTCCATGACGATACCATCGATGATAGCAAGCGTAAGCGGGATCTTGAGGCTCATGATACTTCCGTTACCCGGTGTGCTTTCTATATCAAGCGTTCCTCCGATCTGCTGGATGTTCTGGACTACCACGTCCATCCCCACGCCTCTTCCCGAGTACTCTGTCACCTGCTCATTGGTCGAGAATCCCGGCAGCGTGATGAACTGATACACTTCTTTATCCGTGTATTCCGAATCAAGTCTGCTGTCCTCCAGAATACCCTGCTTCCTTGCCTTTGCCAGTATCTTCTCCCGGTCGAGACCCTTTCCGTTATCCTCCACGCTGATCCACACCTTGCCGGCTTCCGTCCTTGCCGACAGAATCACCTTTCCTTTATCCGGCTTGCCGCTTGCCGCGCGCTCCGCATTCGTCTCGATTCCGTGATCCACCGCATTCCTTACCAGATGCATCAGCGGATCCGATATATGCTCTATGATATTCTTGTCTACCTCGGTGTGCTCTCCCACCATCTCAAATTCAATATCTTTTCCCAGCTTCCTTGATACGTCGAATACGATCCGGTTCATCTTCTGGAAGGTATTCGTAAGCGGTACCATTCGCATGGACATGATCACGTTCTGCAGATCCGTGGAGATCTTTGACAGCTGGGACGCCGCCTTGTTGAAGCTGTTTAAGTTAAGCCCCGGAACCTTAAGGTCTGGGTTTTGCAGCACCACCGACTCTGAGATGACCAGTTCCCCGATCAGTTCCATCAGCTGGTCCATCTTGCTCACATTCACACTGATGAAAGACGCCTTTTCTGCCTTGGGCTTATCTTTCGCCAGCTTCTTCTGCTTGCCCGGCTCCTTGGACTTGATTACGAAATCTCCCGGCGTGATTTTCGGCTTTTCGGATGCCTTTTCCTCCTTTGCCTCTTCTTTCGCTTCTTCCTTCTCTTGTGCACGCGCTTCTATATCCGCCACACTAGATTCTAAATCAATCTGTGCATGATGGTCGCCAAAGTCAAACCCCTGCAGAAATTCCTCTGCCTTGCACTCAAATACATCTACTTTCTTGATGTCATATCCCAGACCGATGATATCGCGTATCTCTTCCTCACTGCACTGTGCCTGCAGAAGGATCTTGAATCCGTCCTCCATGATCACTTCCGCGCTCTTCTCGTCCGAAATGATATCCTCAGGATAGTATAACAGGTCTTCCGCTATCTCCTTCAGTGCATACACCGTCTTATATGCGTGCACGTTGGACATCTCCGTCTCTGGATAAAAAGTGATATAGATCTTATAAAAACGGCTGGCGCTGGTCGCAACGGGCGCTATGTAGAACTGCTTCGGCTCCTCATGCACATTTTCCGGCACCGGCTCTGCACCTTCGCCTTCCTCTGCCCTCTTGATTCCTTCCAGAAATTTGTCCAGTTCCGCTATAATCTCGCTGGCATCCCCGTCCACCGGGTCCCCGTTACGGATTTTTTCCATTTCATTGGAAATGAAATCCTGTACTTCCAGCACATGCTCTACCAGCTCTAAGTGCGGCACATGGTGGGGCTGGGATTCCCTCAGGAAATAAAACACATCCTCCAGCTTGTGGGATATAGCGGTTATGTTGTCGAACATCATGATACCCGAAGATCCTTTAATGGTATGCATGGTCCTAAATATTTCATTTATGCTGTCTTCGTCAAAGCAGTCTGCATCCTTCTGCTCCAGCACCATTTCCTGGAGCTGTTCAAGGAGCTGTTCATTCTCAAAAAGATATATATCCAGCATGCCATCTGTACTAAATTCTTCAGCCATGTCCTACTCCTTTCCTGTAATTTTATTTTCTTTTGTCACTCTTTTTGTCAAATCAGATTAAGTTTTTTGAGCGCCTGCTCAAACCTTTCCTGATCGATGGGCTTTCCTGAATAAATGGTACATCCAAGTTCAAAAGCCATTTTAACATTCCTTTCTTCATTTAAAGCAGTCGTCATAATTACTTTCACTGCCTGATCTTCCGGAATATTTCTCTGCTTCTCCAGATTGCGGATACCTACAAGTGCCTGATACCCATCCATAACCGGCATCATAATGTCCAGACAAACCAAATCATAAGGTTCTCCATCCTCCAATGCCATCATAAATGCATCCACTGCCTCCATTCCATCCACAGTAACATCACATTCGCCGTACTTAGACAAAAAACTCACCATAAATTTTCTTGTAGCAAAATCATCTTCTGCTAATAAAATTTTCATATTATCTCTCCTTTACGCTTCATTTCATAATATGTATGCATTTCCTGCCATAAAACCTATTATGATAAAAGGCTCAAGAATCTACATTCCTGTGCCTTATATCATTTTAATCAATACTTATCAAATCCATCTCCAAGAGAAATGACCTGCTCATTCGCGTTTGATGCAGCTGTATAAGAGCTTCCTGTGGAAGCAGAGCGTCCCGACCCCAGATTGTAGATAGAAAGCATCTCTCTCATCCTTGCTGCCTGATTGGACAGTTCCTCACTTGCCGCTGCACACTCTTCACTGGTAGCAGAGTTGGTCTGTACAACCTGAGATACCTGCGTAATTGCCTGCTCAATCTGTGCCACTGCAGTTGCCTGGTAATTGGAAGATTCTGCAATACCATTAATGATCACTTCACTCTGCTGTACCGTCTTGGCAATAGCATCCATAGCCTTTGCAGTATCATCTGCGATTTTGCTTCCTGAATTAACTTTGTTGATGGATGCCTCAATTAACTCTGCCGTCTCTGCCGCTGCTGCTGCACTCTTAGCAGCAAGACTTCTTACTTCTTCTGCAACCACTGCAAATCCTTTTCCTGCTTCCCCTGCTCTTGCTGCTTCAACAGCTGCATTTAACGCAAGGATATTGGTCTGGAATGCGATATCGTCAATAACCTTGATAATCTTGGAAATGCTCTCGGAGGACTTGTTGATATCCTGCATTGCAGCCATCATCTGCTTCATCTGCTCATTTCCTTCTTTTACATCATCAATTGCTACGCCGACAAGACCGGATGCCTCATTTGCCTGTTCTGCATTCTGTTTGGTCTTTTCTGCAATTTCATCAATAGACGCCGTAATCTCTTCTATGGCGCTTGCCTGCTCTGTAGAACCCTGTGCCAGTGCCTGGCTTGCACTTGCCACCTGTGAAGAGCTGACTGTAACCTGTGATCCCGCATCACTGATATTGGACAATGCATTTAAATTATCATCTACCAGCTTCTTTAATGCATTACCAAGTACATCATCGCCAGACTTCACATTAACCTGAACGGTAAGATTACCATTTGATACCTCTTCTGCAATCTGTGCCTGATATTTTATATTGTTGACAACTTCTGTATATTTGTCTACCAACTCGCCAAACTCATCATTATGATATTTTACCAGTTCGATATCCACACGCCCCATAGCAATATCACTGGCCGCTCTGGACAATTGTTCAACGGATTTATTGATTATCTTAATCAGTGCGAATGCAATAGCAAGAGAAATCACAACCGATACAAGTATAAAAGCAAAGCTGGTATAATTTGACAAATTAGCCACCGTCTTTATTTCTGCTAAGCCTGTATCTTTTGCTTCGTTAATAGCACTAAGAAGAACCTCTGACTTCTCTGCATCTGCACCGATTTCCTGCATAATCTGCTTAATGTCCTCAAGTTCTTCATTCTGCATTTTAACAACTCTGTCATTAATTCTGTTCACCGAAGACATTCCTACCATTACATTAATAATTGTAAGCACAATAGGAATCAAAAATCCTATAATCATTTTTGTTTTAATTTTCATATCATTCATAGTCTCATACCTCTCATTCTTCTTCACTTGTCATGTCATCTGCCTGCTCAACTACTGCCAGGTCATCATCATTCAACAGTTTATCAGGATCCAGCAATAACTTTACCGAATTCCCTACTTTTCCAATACCATATACATATTTGCTGTGTGCCTTGTCTGTCCGTCCTATGGTCGGCGGTGGCAGAATACTGTCTTCCGCAATGTCTACTACCTCTGCAATCTTCTCCACAATCAGCCCTATCAGCATGGATCTCACATTCAGGACTATGATACAGGTTCTGTCATCATACTCGAACGGCTCCTGCCTAAAGCGCAGACGCACATCGATGACTGGGATGACCTTCCCTCGCAGATTGATCAGACCCTTGATGTAATCTTCCGTCTCCGGAATCGCCGTGATCGCCTGAAACTGGATAATCTCGCTCACATACTGGATCTTCAGCCCAAAGTACTCATTCCCCGATTTGAAGGTCATATACATTCCCTTCTGCACATCTTTCTTAGGGGATTCATCCTGGGTTTCCTGTACCTGACTGCTCACGCTTGTTTCATCCATATGTCTTACCATTCCTTTCTGCTGCCTTTATTCTACCAGTCCGGCAGCGTCTAATATTAAAGCAATGCTTCCGTCCCCAAGCTGTGTACACCCCGATAATCCCTTCACCTTCTTGATGTAGGATGGAATCGGCTTCACCACAATCTCCTGTTCGCCTATCAGCTTATCTACGAACAGACAGATTTTCTTTTCCTCCACCTCGAGAATCAGCATGACTCCATCTTCCACAGCTTCCTGATAATCCGACATGCCATACCACTTTCCAAGCCGAATTACAGGGAAACACTCGCCTCGTATCATAATATACTCATCACCGTCCGGCTCATGAATCATCATCTCTTCCTTCACTCTTACAAACTCTTTTATCATGCCTGTTTCCATTACAAAGGAAGAATTTCCTGTCTCCATGACGATACCATCGATGATAGCAAGCGTAAGCGGGATCTTGAGGCTCATGATACTTCCGTTACCCGGTGTGCTTTCTATATCAAGCGTTCCTCCGATCTGCTGGATGTTCTGGACTACCACGTCCATCCCCACGCCTCTTCCCGAGTACTCTGTCACCTGCTCATTGGTCGAGAATCCCGGCAGCGTGATGAACTGATACACTTCTTTATCCGTGTATTCCGAATCAAGTCTGCTGTCCTCCAGAATACCCTGCTTCCTTGCCTTTGCCAGTATCTTCTCCCGGTCGAGACCCTTTCCGTTATCCTCCACGCTGATCCACACCTTGCCGGCTTCCGTCCTTGCCGACAGAATCACCTTTCCTTTATCCGGCTTGCCGCTTGCCGCGCGCTCCGCATTCGTCTCGATTCCGTGATCCACCGCATTCCTTACCAGATGCATCAGCGGATCCGATATATGCTCTATGATATTCTTGTCTACCTCGGTGTGCTCTCCCACCATCTCAAATTCAATATCTTTTCCCAGCTTCCTTGATACGTCGAATACGATCCGGTTCATCTTCTGGAAGGTATTCGTAAGCGGTACCATTCGCATGGACATGATCACGTTCTGCAGATCCGTGGAGATCTTTGACAGCTGGGACGCCGCCTTGTTGAAGCTGTTTAAGTTAAGCCCCGGAACCTTAAGGTCTGGGTTTTGCAGCACCACCGACTCTGAGATGACCAGTTCCCCGATCAGTTCCATCAGCTGGTCCATCTTGCTCACATTCACACTGATGAAAGACGCCTTTTCTGCCTTGGGCTTATCTTTCGCCAGCTTCTTCTGCTTGCCCGGCTCCTTGGACTTGATTACGAAATCTCCCGGCGTGATTTTCGGCTTTTCGGATGCCTTTTCCTCCTTTGCCTCTTCTTTCGCTTCTTCCTTCTCTTGTGCACGCGCTTCTATATCCGCCACACTAGATTCTAAATCAATCTGTGCATGATGGTCGCCAAAGTCAAACCCCTGCAGAAATTCCTCTGCCTTGCACTCAAATACATCTACTTTCTTGATGTCATATCCCAGACCGATGATATCGCGTATCTCTTCCTCACTGCACTGTGCCTGCAGAAGGATCTTGAATCCGTCCTCCATGATCACTTCCGCGCTCTTCTCGTCCGAAATGATATCCTCAGGATAGTATAACAGGTCTTCCGCTATCTCCTTCAGTGCATACACCGTCTTATATGCGTGCACGTTGGACATCTCCGTCTCTGGATAAAAAGTGATATAGATCTTATAAAAACGGCTGGCGCTGGTCGCAACGGGCGCTATGTAGAACTGCTTCGGCTCCTCATGCACATTTTCCGGCACCGGCTCTGCACCTTCGCCTTCCTCTGCCCTCTTGATTCCTTCCAGAAATTTGTCCAGTTCCGCTATAATCTCGCTGGCATCCCCGTCCACCGGGTCCCCGTTACGGATTTTTTCCATTTCATTGGAAATGAAATCCTGTACTTCCAGCACATGCTCTACCAGCTCTAAGTGCGGCACATGGTGGGGCTGGGATTCCCTCAGGAAATAAAACACATCCTCCAGCTTGTGGGATATAGCGGTTATGTTGTCGAACATCATGATACCCGAAGATCCTTTAATGGTATGCATGGTCCTAAATATTTCATTTATGCTGTCTTCGTCAAAGCAGTCTGCATCCTTCTGCTCCAGCACCATTTCCTGGAGCTGTTCAAGGAGCTGTTCATTCTCAAAAAGATATATATCCAGCATGCCATCTGTACTAAATTCTTCAGCCATGTCCTACTCCTTTCCTGTATTTTTTACATTTTATTTAATACTGCATATGCTTTTTTGGCAATATCAGACAATTTTTCCTGATGCTGAACTGCTCCAAGGTCATATGCAACTTTGGGCATTCCGTATACCACGCAGGTAGACTCATCCTGCCCGATGGTTCTAGCGCCTGCCTTCCTCATCTCCAGAAGTCCCTTTGCACCGTCACCTCCCATACCGGTCAATATGATTCCCACCGCATTCTTACCTGCGGACTTGGCAACAGAATCAAACAGAACATCCACGGACGGGCAATGACCATTTACCTTTGGTCCTGCCTTGCATTCTACTTGGTAAACTCCGTTTACCTTAAGAAGCCTCATATGCCTGTCACCTCCCGGTGCAATCAGCATACGCCCCGGCAACACTCTGTCACCGGTCTCTGCCTCTTTTACTTGAATCCGGCACTGGTCATTCAGCCTCTTTGCATACATTGCTGTAAACCCTGGTGGCATATGCTGTACTACCACAACGCCCGGAATATCTGTTCCAAATTCTTTTGCGACTTCGAAAATCGCCTCTGTGCCTCCTGTGGAAGCTCCAATTGCAACAATCAAATTGTTCGCCTTAACGTTGAGATACTGCTGCTCCTGATTCATCACTGCTTTTTTAATGTTGCTGATTTTAGCAGTAGATGCAATCTTAATCTTTACCAGAAGCTCGTTTCGGATAAAGTCTTCCAGCTGTGAACGGTTTGATACCGCCGGTTTCGCCACAAAATCTACTGCTCCCGCGTTCATTGCATCAAACACTTTTTCACTGAGAGAACTGATTACGACCACCGGAAGCGGATATTGTGGCATCAGTTTTCGCAGAAACTCAATTCCACTCATTCTGGGAAGCTCTACATCCAAAGTCATAACATCCGGCTTATGTGCAAGAATGGCATCCCTTGCCTCAAAAGGATCTTTTGCTGTCCCCACCACCTGTATGGCAGGGTCTTTATTCAGATTTTGAACCAGAAGTTCTCTGAATACGATTGAATCCTCCACTACCAGAACTTTGATTGGCATCATACTTTAACTCCTCCCCTCTCCTTTCCGAAAGATCGAAGGCTGGATAATCTGGAAAGGCGTATTGCTCCGATCTAGAGTTTCAGTTGTTCCAATGAACAAATATCCCCCCGGCTCTAAAGCGTCATACACTTTCTGTACCAGCTCCTGTTTGGTCTTCTCATCAAAATATATCATAACATTGCGCAAAAATATAGTATGCATTTTTCTTTTAAAGGGAAATGGATCCATTAAATTAAACTGCCGGAAGATAACCTCTCTTTTTAATTCCTCCTTTGCCTCGTACTGCATACCCCCATTGATTGATTTGAAAAAATGCCTTTTCCACTGTTCAGGTATATTTTTTAGCTGTTCTGCCGTATAGGTTCCCCGCATCGCCTGCTGCAGTACCTTGGTGGAAATGTCTGTTGCAAGCACCTTCGTATCCCACTGTTCCCGCTCCAGACCAAAAAAATCTGCCAGCACCATGGCAATCATATATGGTTCTTCCCCCGTAGAAGCAGCGCCGCACCATATACGCAAATCTTTATTTCTGCTTTCTTTTGTTTTAAGCCAAGGAAGCACTTCTCCTTTAAAAAAATCAAAATGTTCAAATTCCCTCATGAAATATGTATGATTGGTGGTCAGATAATTAACCAGCATTCTTTCTTCATTTCCGCTCTTGTCATTTTCAACCGCATCCATGAACTCGTGAAAATTTTTTAGTCCCTTTCTTTTCAGGTAATTTTCCAGTCTGCCATTTACAATTACCTTTTTTTGACTTAAATCAATGCCATAACGCTGTTTCACAAACGTTGAGATTCGTATAAACTCTTCATCTGTAATCAACTTTCCTTCCTCCCGTTACAATTAATGAAATTTTACGCTTAACAAAATTGGCGTGATATTTTACAACATATATTAAAAATATCCGAATTGTATTTTTTACCGGCTTCTTCTTTCATGATTTCAAGCGCCTCTTCCCTGGAATAATCTTCCCTTCCTGTCAGCATACAGTATCGTGCCATGACAGAAACAATCTGCGCGCCAAGAGGAATCTTCTCCCCTGACAATCCTTCCGGATAACCGCTTCCGTCCCAATTTTCATGATGATATCTTGCAATATCCACAGAAGTACTTATAAACTCATTATAATCACTGTTGACATGCAAATCTCGAAGCAAGTCTGCTCCAATATTTGTATGATTCTCAATAATCGCCTCTTCCTCACCTGTCAGCTCCACTTTTTTTTGCAGGATTTCTTTTGGAATACCAATATTTCCTATATCACAAAGCGGCGCTGCCAGCTCTATCGTATCAATATAAGAATCCGAAATCTGTGCTTCAAACAACGGCGAAAGCTGCATCCCCTGTGCGAGAACCATACAATTATGCCCCAGCCGGTCCATATATTTTCTGTCATAGTCTGAATTTTGAGCTGCAATATTCGCCATCGCATACAGAATGTTCTTTTTCTCCGATTCAATCTGCTTGAGCTGCTCACTGACAGAAATTTGAAGTTTTCTGTTGGTCTCCATAAGTTCTCTCTTTGCCTCATGGAGCCTTAAGTGAACGCCTACCCTCGCCTCCACCACTTCAGGAATAAACGGTTTGGTAATATAATCCTCGCCCCCCAACGAAAATCCCTCTATGATATCCATGGGATCATCAAATGCCGATATAAACACCACCGGAATACTGCTCGTCTCTTCATTCTTCTTCAGTATCCTGCATAACTCATATCCATCCATTCCCGGCATAGAAATATCCGTAAGAACCAACTGAGGTGGCCCTTCCTTCATGATTTCAAGCGCCTGCTCACCGCTTTCTGCCAAAAGAGGATAGCCCCCCATATTCTTAATAATCTCTTCCAGAATAACCCTGTTCATTTCTACGTCATCTACAATAAGGATCCTTGCTTTTACAGCGTCTGTATCTTTATAACTCATACACATCTCCCTTTTCAATCATAAGAAACGATTCAGTGATTCAAACTCAGCAGTTACCTTTTCATAATTTTCCTTCTGAATCGCCATTTTCAGCCTCAGCGCTATACGCTTCACTTCCCACGGCGCCTCCTCCGTGAGCTGCCTTATGGTTTCCATGAACATTTCTGCTTTTTCCCAGTTTTCCATTTCCACACATAAAATCAGTTTTGAAAGATTCTTCTTCAGATTCTCCTGATTGTCATGTGTCCCGTACTTTCTTACATTTTCCAAGCTGCCTCCGCTCTCCCCGCTTAAAGCAGCATCAGGCGATGTAAACATTAACGGATTTTTTATATCATCAGGTCTCTTAAGGACATCTTCTTCTCCTTCACAGACCTCCGCCCATATAGAAAAGGAAAAATTACTTCCTCTATTCTTTTCACTCTCCACATCGATTCTGCCGCCCATCAATTCCACAAGCTGCTTACAAATGTTGAGCCCTAGACCCGTTCCTCCATATTTTCTGGAAATTGATGCATCTACCTGGGAAAAACTCTGGAACAATTTATTTTTATCTCCTGCATCAATTCCTATCCCTGTATCCGATACGATAAAAAACAGCTCTATCCTGTCATTCACCTGCGCAGTCCTAAATACTTCCACCGTGATCTTTCCCCAAGAAGTAAACTTCTGGGCATTAGACAACAGATTATTCAGAATCTGCACAATCCGGAGTTCATCACTGATAATGTATTCTGGTATCTGCGGCGATACCGTCATAAAGAAATCCAGACCCTTTTCCGTGATCTTGTTTATGTGATTTGCTTTTACATACTCCAGCATATTCCTGAAATGAAATTTGCGTGGCTCTAAATTGAATTTTCCAGCCTCCAGCTTTGAAAAATCCAGAATGTTATTGATAATCTTGTTCATGTCATCACAACAGCGCTGAATCAGCCTCAGTGATTTTTCCGTCTTTTCATCCAAGTCCCAGTCGAGCATTTCCCTGACATTTCCCAGCACTCCGTTTACCGGCGTCCTAAGTTCATGCGTCACATTTGCAACGAATTCAGACTTAATCTTCATTGCCTCCTGTGATTCCTGCTTGATTCTCTCTATTTCCCTTCCTAGAAATTCCCTCTCCAGTATATCCACAGCCATGCATACAAACATATCCGGACAGATATCACTCTTTCTAATTTTTGCCTCTACCGGAAAACAGGTTAAGTTCTTCCGGTATGCCACCAGATTCTGTACAGTGTCCAATTCAAAATGCTTGATTCCAAAATCATCCTCTGACGCCTGAAAAGTGTTTGGGAATACGGCGCTGATATGCCTTCCACACAAATCCTTTTCATCATATTCAAGTTTTTGCCTGACTATTTCATTTGCATAAGAAATTTTCCCTGTCTGATCAAACATCAAAATCATTTCCAGTGCATTATCTACAGGAAATATTTCAAGGGGAAATGTATCAGCATTTATACTATTTTCCTTCTGTTCCATCCTGCTCCTCCCATAAGACACAAAATAGGGCAGCAAAAAAATTTTGCTGCCTGCTATCTGTTTCATGACGAAAAATCAAACATTTTAATTACTTCCACAACATTGAAGAAATCTTCCTTGGCAAGCGCGAAACATTCTAGTACATCAGGTGAAAACTGCCCACATTCGCCCTTCATTATCATATCATATGCTATATTGTTGGCGTAGATACTCTTGTATACTCTGGGACTTACCAGTGCGTCATAAACATCCGCAATAGCAACAATGTGTGCACTAATCGGGATTTCATCCCCAACGAGATGATCTGGATATCCGTTTCCATCCCATCTCTCATGATGGTATCGGCAGATCTCATAGCAATATTTATAAAATTCTTCCGTCTGTTTCTCACGGAATCTTTCCAGAACATCGCATCCGATCGTCGTATGTGTCTTCATTACTTCAAATTCTTCCGGTGTAAGGCGTGCCGGCTTTAATAGAATCGCATCTGGAATACCAATCTTTCCAATATCATGCAGAGCCGCCGCCCTTGCGATCTCGTCAACCTGTACCGGTGTCAAACCGTATTTCGGAAAATACTTCATAAGATATTTCAGCAGGATTCTTGTAAAAAACTTAATACGTCTGATATGTTCTCCCGTCTCGAGACTTCTGAATTCAACCACCGAACTTAATGCATCGATCATGAACTCGTTACTTTCGCGAATTTTCTTCTCCTGCGCTCTTATTGCCTCTTCCTGTTCTTTCAGACGTTCCTGCATGTAATGCTTATTTTGATATAGTTCAATGATATTCTTTCCTCGCCGCTTCACGATATGAGGATAGAATGGCTTATGCATTACGTCTGCAACGCCATATGCATATGCCTGATCGTCACTGTCTATAACAGTCTCACCAGTAATCAGAATGACCGGAATCTTTTCCAGCAGGTCATGCCCTTTCATATATTCGAGCACACCGAAGCCATTCATGATAGGCATAACAATGTCCAGCAGGATAAGTACAATATTCTGATTTTCCTCAATCCTGGCAATCGCTTCCTGTCCATTTCCCGCTTCAATAATTTGATACTCATCCTGAAACAAACCCTTTAATATGACGCGGTTTATCTCTTCATCATCAACAATTAATATCTGCTGTTTATGCATAATGCCTCCTCATCCAAACGGTATTTTCCTCTATTAAATAAATTATCATTTTTTAATTTAAATGTCAATTCATTTCGGGTACAGACAGCTTTGAAAGGTAAATTCTTTTATAGCCTGCCCGGGCACCTCAAATTTTTCAATTTAAAGTTTTCCGTAGAA
>ERZ808054.1300-NODE-1300-length-14816-cov-11.602687_pt1 | contig 14816 bp, 13 predicted proteins | sample MGYA00380201_ERZ808054 | MGnify/ENA primary metagenome ERZ808054 (study PRJEB31490, sample SAMN06133419) | mouse gut metagenome | isolation source: Z5_2 | host: mice | place: China: Chengdu | collected 2015-05 ... | reverse complement strand
TTCTGAATGTCTATGAAAACATCGTCCTGCCCGTAGAGCTGGACGGCGATACCGTAGACAAAAAATTCATGAACGAAGTCGTGCGCCTCCTGGCCCTGGAAGACAGGCTGAACAATATGCCCAACAACCTGTCCGGCGGACAGCAACAGCGCGTTGCCATCGCCCGTGCCCTCATTTCCAAGCCCGCCATTGTTCTGGCTGACGAGCCGACCGGCAATCTGGACAGCCGGACGAGCGGCGATGTACTGGGGCTTTTGAAAGCAACCAGCAGCAAGTTCCATCAAACGCTGGTGATGATAACCCACAACAACGAGATCGCCCAGCTTGCCGACCGCATTATCCGAATTGAAGATGGCAGGATTTTTGAGTAAGGGGGTGCTGACGATGAATGATATTTTATTCGGCAACAGCAACGGTGCGGTCATCAAAAAGCTGTCAGACCGCTACTTCAAGGCAGGCAAAAGCAGGAATATCATTGCGATCATCGCAATCGTTCTGACCACCATACTTTTTACTACCATCTTCACCCTTGGCTCCGGACTGATGGACACCGTTCACGATCAGAATATCCGTAAAGCGGGCGGCGATGGTCAGGCGGTCTTAAATTATATCAGCGATGAAGTTTACAACGATATGGTGGGAAATCCCCTGATCGACCGTATCGCCTACACAAAAGCGATTTCCTATCGGCTGAACAATCCGGGTCTGGAACGCTGGCGAGCCGACCTGTGGTATATGGATGATACCGCTCTGGAATTTGCCCGCTACACGCCCACAACAGGCCGCCGGCCCGAAGGGGCAGACGAAATCATTGCGGACACAAAAACACTGGATGCCCTGGGCGTACCGGCGCGGATCGGGGAAACCGTTTCACTGACCTATGACATTAAGGGGACTGAGTACACCACCGATTTTATCCTCTGCGGCTTTTGGGAAACTGACAGCTTGAGCAACATCGGGAGGCTGGTCGTGTCGAAAGCCTTTGTGGACGCCCATTCGGATATTTTGACCTATACCTATCCCGTGGACAATGATTATTCCGGCGTTGTCTCCGCCTATGTGATGTTCAGAGGGAACGGCGACATAGAAGCCCAGCTCCACCAGCTTCTTTCCGAAACCGGCTATACCTGTGACACGATGGGCGGCAGCAAGGAGAACGGCAATTATGTGATTGCCCGTGTCAGTCCGGCCTATCAGAGCGGCGCGTTAATGGGCAATCCCGCCATGCTGATTTCCGGTCTTGTTGGCGTCGCGTTGATTGTCGTAACAGGGTATTTGATTATCTACAACATTTTCCAGATTTCTGTCATTCAGGATATTCAGTCCTATGGACAGCTGAAAACGCTGGGGACAACCAAACGGCAGATCAAGCGTCTAATCAACCGGCAGGCGCTCCGCCTTTCCTGGATTGGTATTCCCATCGGCCTGCTGATTGGATTTTTGATTGGCCGGGCCTTGGTTCCGTTCCTGATGAACGGAACGAGTTATACCGCAGACGCCGGTGTTAAAGTAACAATAAATCCTCTGATTTTCATCGGTTCCGCCGCTTTCGCCCTTTTTACTGTCTTTGTCAGCGTCCGCAAGCCTGCTAAAATTGCGGGTACAGTCTCCGCAATCGAGGCCATCCGCTACACGGAAAATGATACGGCAGCGTTTGGAAAGCGCAGGGCCAAGGACAAAAAATCGACCCACGGCGCGAAGCTCCATTTTATGGCGCTGGCCAACCTGGGCCGCAACTGCAAGCGTACTGTGCTGGTGATCGTGTCCATGACATTGAGTTTGGTGCTGTTCAACACGGTATTCACCCTGTCCAGCGGCTTTGATATTGACAAGTATATTGCAAAATTTATGGATACGGACTTTGTAATTTCCAACGCAGAGTTTTTCCAGTACCAGGTTGAAAAAGGCGAACATGATCTGTCCGATACCTTCATTGAGGCCGTCAGACAAAACAGCAGTTTTGAGGACGGCGGCAGGCTCTATTCCTCCTGGATGCTGGAAGAACCGTTTTCAACGGAACACAATGCTTTTTTCAGCTATAACAAAGATCTGAACGGAAATCCTTTTGTAAGACTGTATGGCGCGGACGATTTTCTGTTGAATGGCATGGAAGTCATAGAGGGAACCATTGACCTGGAAAAGCTGAAAACGGGAGAGTATATTCTTCTGAGCGTGGAGTGCAACGACGATGGAACGATCATAGAGAACCCCAATATCAGCGTGGGGGATACAGTACGGATCAACCATCTGAAAGCGGAGGAACTTTCCACCACCATTACAGATAGCTATGACTTTATCATCATGGCAAAGGTTCGGGCCAACGAGAACACGGCCACCACCCGCAACACAGGTGAAGCCCGGTTCTATCTCCCGACAGAAATTTTCCTGCCGCTGTGCGAGAACCCCCATCTGGTCAATTTCCCCTTTGATGTGAAAGCGGGAACGGAAGCGGAAATGGCAGAGTTTTTGAACAGCTATATCGACAGTGTGGAGCCAAGTATGGATTTTGAATCCAAGGCGACCTATACCAGCTCCTTTGACGACCTCACTTCCCTTATCATCACCATCGGCGGAGCGTTAAGCATCATCATCGGCATTATCGGTATCGCAAACTTTGTCAACTCCATTCTGACGAGTGTTATCACCCGCAAAAAGGAATTTGCCATGCTGCAAAGCATCGGCATGACCGGCAAGCAGCTAAAGCGTATGCTCTCCTTTGAGGGGCTGTATTATGCTGTGGGAACGATCATCACATCGGTTGTCCTTGGAGTGTTGTTTTCTGTGGTAGTCGTGCAAGGTATTTCCAGCGGGATTTGGTTCTTCACTTATCAATTTGTCATGTGGCCCATGCTGGTGATCTATCCATTTCTTATCCTCCTGACCGTGGCAATACCGGCGCTTTTGTACCGGCAAATTGCTAAAGTCAGCATCATAGAGCGGCTGCGGCAAAATTGAGATTTTATCCATGAAAACAAGTTGCGGAACTGATATACTGTAAAATCAATTAAAACGGGAAACGGAGAACGCAGACAAAGCGCTCTCCGTTTCCCTTAAATTTCATTGTCTGGAAAAATCAACACTGTTTTATAGCCTCTTTGCGGCTCACTGAGAATTTCCACTGTACCATGATGCGCCTCAACAATTTGACGGACCAACAGAACACCTAAACCGTGTCTTAGCTTTAATCTTTCATCTGTGCTTTCCAAATGATTTGTTGTCGCTCTTAATTTGTCCAGCTTCTCAGCGGACACGCCAATGCCGTTGTCCGATACCGTTATGACCGTATTGTTTCCGTTCCACGCTACGGAAACAGAAATCACGCACCCTTTTGGATTATGAATGACGCTGTTCTGAATCAAATTGTACAGCGCACGTTTCAGCAGGGCCTCGTCCCCCATGATGGACGCTGTTTCGCTCTCTTGGCTGGAATCAAACACAATTTGATACCGCGCCTCTAACCCGCCGTCCAAAAACTCACAAACGACTTGCCGCGCCAGCTCCACGAAATAGACCTTCTCCATCCGAAGGGGCTGCATGGAATACTCCAGCCTGGACGTGAGGTTCAAATCGGAGATCAGGCTCCGCAGCTTCTCCCCCTGCCTGCGGATATGGGACGCCTGTTCACGGGCGGAGATTGGAAGTGTTTGGTCCTCCTCCAACTGCCCGACAAAGCCCAGGATCACGGACAGGGGTGTCCGCACATCATGGGAGACGCCGCTGATCCAGTCGGCGCGGGCGCTGTCCTTTTTGGCAATAAAAGCCCCCGCCTTGTTAAGCTGGCGGTTGATCTCCGCCAATTCTCCCTTCTCCGGGAGGCTGACCGGCTGACCGGAGGAAACCGTTTCGATCCCCCGTAAAATGGGCGTGACCGCCTTTTCAACGTGCCGGGTGTTCTTCCAGATCAGCAGGACCACCACAATGATATTGGTCAGAAAGACGGCAGCCAGCCCGACAAGCAGTTTTCTCGCATAGCTCTCACTGACAGAAAAGTAATACTTCGCCTGACTGCCCTTTTCACCGCCTACTACCAGCAGCCCTTGGGGATGCTCCCGCACATAGACTGGATAATCCCCCAGATACCACCGGCTGAATTTTGCCACATCCGCTGCCGTGTACTGCCGGGGCAGCTCCTCCGGCAGTTTGCTCTGAAAAATGACCGTTCCGGTATCGTCCAAAATCATCGCCCAGGCGTGATGTTCTTCCAGAATTTCGTCCAGCACCCCAGCCGCCGTCAAATGTCCGGTTTCATCCAGAGTAATGCTGTCACAGATTTTGCTTATAGAGATTTCCGGTGTCTCCGAGGTCTGCCAGGCCCAAAGCAGCACAGAGAAAAACAGAACAACATTGAGTAGCAGGAACAGCGCAATAATGCCCACCATAGATAAAAAGTATTTCCGAAAGAAGCGTTCCACAGGTTTCATTTCTCTGGCTCCTTTACCACCAGCTTATACCCCAATCCCTTCACCGTCAGGAGCGACACGGGCTTCGACGGATTTTCCTCTATCTTCTCCCGCAGGTGCCGGATATGGGTCATCAGCGTTGTTTCATAGCCCTGCCAAATCTCTCCGCACAGTGTTTGACAGAGAACGCCGATGGTAACGATCCGGCCCGCATTCTCCGCCAGCTTTTCAAAAATGCTGTACTCCTTCGCGGTCAGTGGCGTCCGCTGGCCTTCTCTGATAACCTCCGCCTGGTCTAAATCCACCTCAGCCGCATTCAGTGTAACAATCCGCTCTTTTTCAGGATAAGCCCGTTTCAAAATCGCCTGGACCCGCAACAGCAATTCCTTCGGCAGAAAAGGCTTGACCAGATAATCATCCGCCCCCAGTTCAAACCCGGCAAAGCGGTCCTCGGCTTCCCCCTTGGCCGTGAGCATAAGAACGGGAACTTTACTGACAGCCCGAATCTCCTGGAGCAGTTCAAACCCGTCCATGTCCGGCATCATCACATCCAGAATGATAATGCCGGGGATTTTTTTCGCCATCAGCGCCAACGCATCCTCCCCGGAGGCCACCGTTGTAACCTGCGTATACCCGGCGCTCTCAAAAATGGAGCGGATCATCGTTCGTAAATCTTTTTCATCGTCTACGACAAGAATTTCTCTATCCAGCATATTAGCCCCTCCCGTCCAGCTCATTATAGCGCAGAAACTAAAAATTGTATATGCCGTCAGCGCAATCTCAAGGTTATCTCAAGGTTCCCTCAATGATAGCTCAAGGATGGTGTTGTATACTGACCCCGCAAAGGAGGTAATCGCTATGAGCGAAATAGTCATTGAAACGAAACAACTGACCAAACAGTACGGGACACAAAAGAGCGTAGCGGAGCTGAACATCCATGTTCAGCGGGGCCGCATCTACGGTCTGCTGGGCCGGAACGGAGCCGGAAAGACCACCACTATGAAAATGCTGCTGGGCCTGACCCAGCCCACTTCCGGGAACGTGACCATCTGGGGGAAGTCTTTGATGGGTAACGAGAAGAAACTGCTGCCCCGCATCGGCAGTCTGATCGAGTCCCCCGGCTTTTATCCCAATCTGACCGCAACGGAGAATCTCCGTATCTTCGCCGCTTTGCGGGGGTTGAAAAATCAGAGCGCCATCAAAAGCGCCCTGGAGCTGGTGGGCCTGCCGTATCGGGATAAGAAGCTCTTTTCCCAATACTCCCTGGGCATGAAACAGCGTCTGGCCATTGCCCTGGCTGTGATGCACGACCCGGAGCTGCTGATTTTGGACGAGCCCATCAACGGCCTGGACCCCATCGGCATCGCGGAGGTGCGCTCCTTCATCCGGGCGTTGTGTGACGAACGGGGCAAGACCATCCTGATCTCCAGCCACATCCTCTCCGAGGTGGCCCTGCTGGCGGACGACATCGGCATCATCGACCACGGTGTGCTGCTGGAGGAGGAGAGCCTTTCGGACCTGGAGGCCAAGAGCGAACGGTATATCCGCTTCACCATCTCCGACACGGAACGGGCGGCGGAGGTCTTGAACGGCGTTTTCCACGAAAATCAGTTTGCCGTACAGGACGGCCATCATCTGCGGCTGGATTCTGCCAAGGTCCCCGTATCAAAGATCGTCTCTGCCTTTGTGCAGCATGGCCTGGAGGTATCGGAGGCCGCAATCGTGGAGGAAAGCCTGGAGGATTACTTCAAGCGGGTGACTGGGGGTGAGGGGATTGCTTAAACTGATTTCCTGTGAGCTTCAGAAGCTAAAACGGAAGAAGTTCATTCCTTTTGTAATCCTCTCTGCGTTCATGTTCCCGCTCCCGCTGGCACTGATGATGTTGACGCCCCGCATGATGGAGCGGTACGACACGAAAGCCGAGCTTTTTGACGACTTTTACCAGTTTGTCCTGGGCTATGGGGTGGAACTGCTTTTGCCCTGTATCATCGGTGTCATAGCCGCTATGCTGTTCTTTATGGAACGGGACAATGACACCTTCAAAAACCTGCGGACCATCCCGGTGACCAGTACCCAGATGATTTTCGCTAAAATTATCGTTCTGTTTCTGTTCGGGCTGATCTTCTGCCTGTCCACAGCCGCCGTCACCATTGTCTGCGGGAGCCTGATTGCCGAGGTCGGCGGGCTGGGCTACAAGCTATGGCTGTCGGTGGAGATGGGGATTTTCATTACGGCTGGCACCCTGCCGCTGGTGGTGCTGGTGGTCTTTTTCAGCAAGACCTATATCTTCTCCGTCCTGCTGTGCATCTTTTACAGTGTATTAAGCCTGACCGCCGAAAGCAGCTTCGGTGTCCTGCCGAAGTTTCTGTGCTGGCTGATGCCGATTCCCCTCACAAACCTCTGGTGCGCGGGGGATATGGTTCGGCATGGTGCCAAAGGCGGCTTGGGGGAACTGGAATACCTGATTCCCTCAACAATGCAGACCGTCTTGATTTTGGGCGCAATGGCTGTCCTGTCCATTCTGCTCATTGACCGGCTGTATAAAAAGAGAGGGGGAGATTGAGATGCTGGTACTGCTGAAAACCGAGTTTTGGAAGCTGAAACGGTATCACATGGTCTGGGCAGGGGTTTTCCTGATGCTGCTGTCCGTCCTGCTTACGGTTTTCTCCACCACCGCCCAGGATGGAAGTGTATGGACCTTCTCCTTTTTCGTGGAGCAGGTCCTGAAGAACAACATCACAACAATTTTCCCCATGTGCATTGCCTTGATTACCGGATATATCATCAGTCGGGAAGGGACGGACGACACGCTGAAAAACATTCTGACGGTCCCCCTGTCCTTTCCCGCTCTGCTGGCGGGCAAGCTGGCTGTCTGCGGGCTGCTCTCCTTGTTCCTAGGGATCGTCAGCACCGTGTTCACTGTGACGGCATCCTTCCTTTTGGGCTTCCCCGGCGGAGATTTTCCGGCAGTCATGCAGGCCGGGTTGCAGATCACGTTCAACTGTCTGTTCCTCTATATCGCGGTTCTGCCAATCATCGCCATCGCCGCCCGGATTCCAAACGGGCACTTGATTGGAGCGGTGATAGCCTTTGTCTACGGCTACGGCGGGATGTTTGCGGCGGGGAGCATGACCTTGGCGAATTTGTATCCCGTGACCGCAAGCATGGGGCTGATTGGATACCGCAGCTATGATGCGGCCGTCCATTGGAATCCGCTGCTTTGTATGTTCAGTTTGCTGGCCGCTCTGCTGATTGCCGCCGCTTTTGTTGCGACAGCGAAAAAAGGCGCAGCTCCAAAGACGGCAAAAAAGCCCAAACGGGTCATCACAAAAAAAGGTTGGTAAGGGGGTCAAACAACATGAAGAAAAAATTGAAAATCATAATAGGCGTCGTTGCTGTCCTGCTCATTGGTCTGGTCGGCTTTTGCGCATGGTTCCTCTCCGGCTCCGGCAGCGCCGAGTATTACGCCCAGATCGACAACACCAAGGTGGAACAGGTGGATTCTAACGGAGGTGTCGTCAACTTCAAAGGCAACCTGCCCTATTCCTACACGCTGCTGTCCTATGACGAAAATGGGAGCGAGAAGGAGATCACTTTTGGAACATCCAGAGAACTGCGGGATGGGGCCTTTATCCGTCTGACCGTCATGCCGGTCCGGGGCGTCCTGGATTGGAGCGAGGTACAGTATGGCGAGCTTCCGGCAGCAGTACAGAATCACTATTCTGCTCCATCAGATGATTCCGGGAATTGAGCCATTCAACTACAAGGAGCAATGTAGAATGAAGAAAACATTAGAACAGGCGGCGTTATTAGCTGTGCTGCTGGTACTTGCAGGCTGTGCTGGAAATGAACCGGCGGAGCCTAAGTGGGAAGAACACCTTTACCGCACAGTGGTTTATAACAGCGGAGAAGATGAAAGCGATGCAAAATATTTGGAAATCGCACAGCGCAGCCAGAAACTATTGTCTCTGCTGGAGGAAAAAACAGGTGCGTTTGTCATGGACGCATACAATTATCAGACGGTGGATGATGAGGGTACGCCCCTATATACCATGAATACGCCAGAAGTCCCAATCGAAATCGCTCCCGCTGGAATGTCTATACAGGTGAGCCGGGAATATTTCAAGTGGAATCCTATTGAAACAGAAGATGGTTTGGAATTGGAAAAACAGCTTGTACTGGATGATTTGACACTGAATCTGTTAGTGCCGAACCAGTACCGTGATATGGAACAGGAGATATTGGCTGCCTGGAGGAAATACTTTTATTTTGAAAAAGTGGAAGCCGAGAACAATTACAATGAAATGGCCGGTAGAGAAGAACGTCTGGACATCACAGAAGATCAACTGACTGTAAATATAATATTTGTAAAGGATGGACAGCGGTACTTTACTTATCGGAGTGACTGTGCATCTGCTGACGGAAGCTGGATCACCGATCCTCTGGTACAGATTTATACCGGGAATATTCACTGCAACTATGCTCACAGCTTTCTGACGCAGTGGACATATATTCCTTCGGAAGCAGGTTCGCCAGAAAGGGCTTACGAAGAAATTGCCCCCTATATTTGGGAATGTGGCGCTCAAGAGAGTTTGAAGGAAGTACGTCCTCTGCGGAATTAGTAAGATGAACCAGCGATTTGAGGGCAAAATAATGATAGTGCTATTTGTTGCACCATTTAATAAATCAAAATGACATCGTAGCGGGTACACAAAAACAAGTTGGCAAAAATATTATGCATTTGAAAAGCCGAAGGAATTTTCCTCCGACTTTTCAAATGTCACTGCTTTGTGACATTTCTGCTTGTTATTTTGCCGAAACATGGTGATGCGGTGACGTTTCTGTGATATTTGCAGTTTAGAATAGAAGTCAATAAAGCCAAGTCTGCCACATTGGGAATTATAGGAACAGAAAGGTATATCAGGCACAACTAATCTGGCAGATAGAACTTTAACCTTATTCGGCTGTTTTATGCTCGACTTCTTTTTCATGTCGGCTAAGCATCTGCTCTGCCATGCAATCTAAGGTTTTCAGCAGAAACACCCTTTCATCTTCCGTGCAGACCGCGAACTTGCACAGTAGCTGCTTTGTCTGCTGTTCCAATAGCGGCATATCCGGGTAGAACAAAACATCGGCCGATAATCCAAGCCGGTAGATTACATCAGCAAGGACTTCAATAGATGCATTGACCCGCCCCTTTTCTATGTTTTGGATATGTCGGAGTCCTCTGCCGGTCTGCTGGGCAAGCTGCTGTTGTGTCAGGTGTTCTTCATTCCGCCTGCCGCTGACTATTGCCCCTATGTGCTGTAAGATATTTTTACGCATTTTTAATCATCTCTACTATATTCTATCGTGCGTGTCTGTTTCTATAAATTCCCTAATAGAACGCACGAATATATACTTATAATGCGTTTTGCAAAAAATCGTTCTGACTGTGTAGCCAATAAAAAAACGGCTTTTCACATCAGGGCTTACTTTTCATGCCATCTGTGTCTGTCCGTAGAAAGGGACAGGTTATGGATGGTTTTGTTTTTAGATATGCGGTGGGAATATCGTCAAAAAAAGCGAGGCTCATTTCTCGCCGCTCCAGCATCTTTTAACCGCATTATCAGACGTATCTAAGTATGTCAATCAAACATTGAATACCACTGCGCAAAAAAACGCCAGACAGTCATTTCCGCTGTCTGGCGTTTTTTGTCTGCGCTGCTGGTTTGACCGCCGGATACGCGCACCGCCGCCATCCCGAAAATCTGAAACCCATTTTCAAATTTTCGGAGGTAGCAATATGCATAATCAGGCCACAAAAATTTTTTTGAACTTTTTTCTTAAAGGGCAAGGTTCACCTGCCCTTTACCCTATACCCTTTATTCCAGAGAGCAAAGGAAAGGGGGTGGACGCATGAGTTATGCAGAACGTCGGGAAGCGATTCTGGAAGTGCTGTGCATAAGGCGGCACGATACATACCGCAACCTGGCATTTGAATTTCAGGTTTCGAGAGAAACCATCCGGCAGCTTTCTTCCGAAGATGGAGCCGACCACGAATCTATGAGCATTGGGAACCAGCGGCATTACTGACCGAGTATGTGCAGAAACAGGGCTGGGAGGTTGTCGATACCTATATCGACGACGGATTCTCAGGTACGAATTTTGACCGTCCCGGCTTCCAGCGGATGATTGCCGACATTGAAAAAGGGCGCATCAATCTGGTCATTACCAAAGACCTCTCCCGCCTTGGCCGTAACTACATCATGTGCGGGCAGTACACAGAGATTTATTTCCCGGAGCGTCATGTGCGCTACATCGCCCTGAACGACGGAGTTGACACGCTGAACCAGACCAGCAGCATGGACATTACGCCGTTCAAGCACATCCTGAACGATATGTACGCCAAGGATATTTCCACCAAAATCAAGTCCACCCTCCATACCAAAGCAAAGCGCGGCGAATACCTCGGCGCACTCGACCCCTATGGCTACCTGCGGCATCCTGACGATAAGCACAAGCTGATCATCAACGAGGAAACCGCGCCGGTTGTCCGGCGGATGTTTGAAATGTGTGCGGCAGGGATTGGGGCAAGGAGCATTGCTTCTACCCTGAACAACGAGGGCATCTTATCCCCCAAGGAATACACCCGCTTCCGCAAGCACAACCCTGAACGGGATGGCGAGTTTGAACGCCGCCACTTCTGGACGCGGACTTATGTGCAGTTTATGTTGAAAAACGAAATCTATGTGGGGAGCATGGTGCAGGGACGGGAATACACGCCATCCTACCGCAGCAAGAAGCGGGAACCCATCCCCAAAGAGGACTGGATCGTGGTTCCCAATACGCACGAACCCATTGTATCGCGGGAATTATTTGATGAAGCGCAGAAACGCATGGGAGCGCGGAAAAAGACCATTCAGGCGAAAGACGAACCCGATTTATTTGCAGGGCTGTTCTTCTGTGAAGCCTGCGGAACCTCCATGCTTCCCAAGGTAAGCCAGCAGAAATACTTCTACTACAACTGCGGGCGCAGCCACGCGATTGGGAAATTAGCCTGCTCCAGCCACTACATCAACCGTGACACCTTTCACCAGGCAGTGCTTGAGGACATCCGCCGCAACGCGAAACTGTTCAGCGAGGACGCTGAAAAAGCCGCACAGCGGCTCATGGAACTGAAATGCGCCGACCAGCAGAAACAGACCGCAACAATGAAGCGTGACATTGCATCGGCAAAGAAGCGGCTGGCCGATCTGGACGTGAAGCTGAAACGCACCTATGAGGACAACATGAGCGGCAAGCTGCCCGACCATATCTTTACCATGTTTATCGCAGACTACGATACGGAACGGGCAACGCTGAAAGCGAACATTGCGGAGATGGAAAAGGCGCTGGAAAAGATACGGGATACCAAAGCTGATATTGACCACTTCGCTGACCTTATCCAGAAATACACCAGCTTTGAAAAACTCGACCGCTTCATGCTTCACGAACTGATTGACCGGATTACGATTTACGAAACGCCGGGTATGGGACGCTGCCGCAAGGGTAAAGAAAAGCGCATTACCATCTACTACAAATTTGTCGGGGCTATCCAATAATGCAAAAACGGCATCCCCTATGGATGCCGAAAAAAATCACTTGGCTTTACGTCCTTTTGTCATATCATCGTCATGGGAGAGTCTTTCGTATAGGGCGGTGAGTTTGTCTTTCTCTGTCTGCTTCTTCATGGTGTGTAACCTCCTTTCTTTGAGGGTGCGCGCTTCCCTATAACCTTATTATACTTATCTGTTTGGGTCCGTGACAACATAACTTGCGTTCATTTGCATTAAATATGAGGTAGGCACCCTGCGCCTTACTGGCTTTCGCCAGCAGGTTTCAGGGAGCCGCCTCCCAAACCGGACGTACACCTCTCAGCGTATCCGGCTTTCCATGAATCACCTTGATTCTCTGGTTTCGTGTAAGAGTTCAAAGCAGTCAGGACAGAGTGCAAGAGATTTTCTCCGCATCTCCAACATTTTCTTTTCAAATATATCCCTGCCCTTCAGCGATTTCAGCGTCCTTACATGGTGCATACATAAATACTCTGCCTGCTCCCCACATATTTCGCATTTTCCGGCTTTGATTCGGTTGATTATCGTATGCCTGCTGTCGTATTTCTTATAGTTCGGCATAACATCCGACACATTGTCATAGCCGTCGCTGTGCTTCTTAAATCCATCATGGTAAAACTCACAGTATTTCCTCCCTTTTGTTGTGTCATAGGGGATTCTTAGCACTTTGTCTACCATGAAACGCTTTTTAATGGCACTGACTTTTGTCCTGTGTTTTCCCGCCAGGGTTTTCAGCATACTATAACGCACCATGTAGTAATACTTGTGCAGTACGCCGACATTTTCCGCAATGCGGTAGAAATTATATAACCCTCGGATTTCCGAATTGAATGTTGATACAATATCAGCATCATTCCGGTTCATCAGGTCTTTCCTCGGCATCGGTCTCCACGTTTCTTTGCCTGTGCCTTTGTTGCGCTTGACTTGTATCGCCCCACGCTCCATAGCCTTTTTAATCCATTTTTCTTTAGGCACATACAGGAATACTTTTCCGTTCCACACACGTTTCATGTCGCCGTTTTTACACCGCTTCATGCTTTTAGAGCGCATCACTTTGAAGTCATATCCCAAGTACCTCACCGGCTTGCTGGCATGGGTGATTTCCGTCTTTTCTTCGGACATTTCAAGGTGCAGCCTCTCTTTCAGGAAGATTCTCACATCCTCTTTGATTTTTTCTGCATCCCTTTTTGAACCAATCACACCGATTACAAAATCATCAGCGTAACGGTTGTACTGGATTTTCTTGTACCCTTCCTCAAACGGATTGTAATAATGCTGGTTCATCTTCTCCATTCTGGAATCTTTAAATTCCCTTATCAGTTCAGGAGTTGACTTTTCAGCGTCTGCCAATGCTTTCCGTGCCTTTTTGTACCTTCTGGACGCACGTTCGTATTCCTTCGTCGTCTTTCTGCGTTCCGGCTCACGGTCATACTTTTCTTTGTATTCCCGCATAAATTCATCCAGTTCGCTAAGGTAAATATTGGCGCAGATTGGACTGATGCCGCTGCCCTGCGGCACGCCGGAGTAGGTACAGTTGTATTCCCACTGTTCCATATACCCGGCTTTCAGGAATTTCCAGATAAGGCTGATGAACGCCTCGTCCGCTATCCTTTTCCGCAATAGTTCCACTAATACATGGTGGTCAAAATTGTCAAAGCACGCATGGATGTCACCTTCCACAACCCATGTGACCCCGGTGAACATTCTTTTCACCTGCAAAAGCGCCGTATGACAGCTCCGTTTTGGTCTGAAACCATGCGAATAGTCGCTGAATGTCGGCTCATAGATTGCTTCAAGAATCATCCTCACCACTTCCTGCACCAGCTTGTCATCCGTAGAAGTGATTCCAAGCGGACGCATTTTCCCGTTTTTCTTAGGGATATATTTTCTTTTTGCAGGCTTTGGCTGGTATGTCCTGTTTCGTATTGATTCGATTATCCGGTTGATTCTGGGCAGGCTCATATTATCCAGTGTCTGCCCGTCTACCCCCTGCGTCATGCTCCCCTGCGATTTTGCAATGTTTGCATAGGCAAGGAGATAGAATTCTGGATTGTACAGGTTACGGTACAACCTTTCATATTTGTAGTTTCTTACACTTGCCTTTTCTTCAAGGCTTTTCAAGACATGAATCGGATTTCTCATAGTGTCTCGCACACCATCCTTTCTGTTTTGAAATTGATTCACTGTTCCCCTTCGCCATGTAGACGGCTTTCCCGTCCCCGGACTACTATGGGAACTCTGTTGCCGTGGTGGATATTCAGAATCCCGCATTTCAGCGTTTTCATAGCCTTATGGCATTCCACTTTAGGCAATCCCCGTTTAGTACGGCATAAATGAGCGTTCCATGTTTTCGGTAAGTGTGTGACGTTCGCCTTTTTCCACTCTCCCGTGGCTGAACCTGTTCCGAGTATCAGCATCCGCATAGCCAAACAATGCGGATGTCAGGAACACTGGCGAGTACAACCTCTCTACGCCAGGAGTACGTCTTTTTCCCGATTTCAGGCTGTCATTCAAGCAGTTTAGCTTCCACCCTCATACATGGATTTTCATTCCGTCACGCTGACGCCTCTGAGGTTTCAGCGCCCCGTGTCCTCCGTCATGCTATGGTTGCCCTCCGGTTTCCCTTTTGGGGTTAGACGGGGAATGATAGGTTTGTGGCATATGCCACATGATACTTTTACCTACTACTTGCTCAAGGTAGGATTTATGCCGCCCTTACGGGCGCACTGGGCTTAACGTGGAAACGTGTCTTGCCGGAGCCGGAACCGCCGATAATCAGCACGTTCTTGTTGATGTTGTATTTTGGTATCTTATTCCTCCC
>ERZ808054.1297-NODE-1297-length-14837-cov-16.249322_pt1 | contig 14837 bp, 18 predicted proteins | sample MGYA00380201_ERZ808054 | MGnify/ENA primary metagenome ERZ808054 (study PRJEB31490, sample SAMN06133419) | mouse gut metagenome | isolation source: Z5_2 | host: mice | place: China: Chengdu | collected 2015-05 ... | reverse complement strand
GAGAAGTATCAGGGGACAATGGATTTCAAAGTAAAGGGCAGGGTGTTCATCCTGTCCGTGATGATGAAAAATGAAAGGAGAAATGAAGATGGACTTTGGAGTGACAGGTAATTTTGGAGGACGCTATCTGGCGGAACAGTACCGGAAAAATGCGGCGGCAGGCACGGGCAGCGGCGTGAGTTTTGCGGAACTTGCGGCGGCAAAGGCGGAGGAGAAAGGAACAGCGGCGGGGATGAGTTTCAAGGATATGTGGCAGGCGAGGTTTCCGGGGGCATATTACAACGTCATGGACACATCTAAAATTGATGGCTCTTTATGGGGCAGGAATGATTATCCGTGGGATAAATATTTCAGCAATAATGCAGATGATTCCGTGCTGGACTGGAAGCCTTCAGGAGCGGAGCCACCCATGCTTGATTCTAAGGTACAGGCAAAAATAAATTCCACCATCGGTAAAAAAGCTGTTGTCGTTCCGCCGGAACTGGAAGAAAAAATGAAGAATGACCCGGAGCTGGCTGAGCGTGTTATGGCAAGAGTCGAGAACTTTATTGCGGAGCAGGACATGATGAATCCCAATCCCCGGAAGGGCTATTTGATTGCACTGGATGAAAACGGTGAAATTGCCCATGCCTGTGTAACAAGTGAAAAAATGTCAGTATCATCAGCAGAATTTATTGAAGCCCGTAAAGCAAGGGAAGCAAAACACGAGGAATATGAAAAGCTGGCAGAGGAAGCCGCCCTAAAACGCAGGCTGATGGAGCAGGAGGCGGATGAGAGATATTACAAGAGCAACATAACCAAAAAGGCGGTTTCTGCTGCGGCTTATGAGGCATCGGGCATTTTGAAGTAAAGCGTGATATGCCCGGACTTACCATAAGGGGGCATGGGCGGCATGAAACTTTTTTGAGGGCTGAATCGTATATTCGGCGGAGGGAGGTGTTTGTCATGGGAATTAGGGACAAAGGAACATAGGCGATGGGTATCTGTAAATATGCTGCTTGGACTTATTATAAGGGAGCAGGTGCGGCTCTGAACGACAGAAGAGCCTTGATAATAAAAAATTGACAACTATGGAGGAATTGAAAAATGGGCATTAACGGAATTGGAACAGCGGGCTATCAGGCGGCTGGATATACAACAAAAAGAACACAGCAGATTGCGGCAGGAAAGAGTTTTGCAGAGCAGGTAAACAATGTGTCAGGCGCAAAACCACATACATCCATTGTTTACATGAAAACGGATGATATGCTGTATTCGGGTGGTAATGGGACAGGATTATCTTTTTACATCAAGTATGCAGAAGGCTCAACGGAAGATGACCCGACTGTGATTGCAAAAGGTGTTGATGAGAATGGGAACGAATTTGAGCAGACCATACATATCAACAAGATAAATCCCCGGAACGCATCACTGGTAGAAATGACGGCACTGGAATCTTATATGGGTGTGGATAAAAACGGAGGGCTTACATCGCTTCCGCCGGAAACAGGAATGATGGGACTGCACGACAGAACAAATTTCATGGATATGTTTCAAAAGCAGATAAGCGATATGAAGCTGCTGAGCCAGAAAAAGGCGGCGGCATATTACCAGTACAGTATGCAGGCATATTGGGATTTCATGAATAAGAAATAAAGCATATTCCCAATGCCCCACAGAGGATAAGCAGGCATCCCCGGTTTCCAGCAGATAGGCAAATCGGGTAGCAGGGGCGGCTTTGGTGGATGGCGGGGGCAAATAATTTCAGCGAAGGGAGGTGTTGGTCATGGGTGTTGTTGATAAAGGAACTTAGGCAATGTGTTACTACTGATATACTGCTCGGACTTATCATGGGGAGCAGGAGGCGGCTCTGACCGACAGATGAGCTGCAATACTAAAAATAAATGGAGGACTTGCAAAATGAGTGTAAGTGGAATTGGAGCAGCAGGATACCCAGTAGCAGGGTATGAAACAAGAAGGACAGAAAGAAATGCGGCAGGAGGAAATTTTGCAAAGCAGGCGGCACAGGCAGCAGGGCAGACCCAGACAGCCACCCTGCATGGTGCGGATGAAGGATCAGGGGATATTGCAGTCAGTTCATGGGCGGACATTGTGGGCGGATCATCCATTTCTGTCTATAAGACACCAGACTTTGACCCGGCGAATCCCGTATATAAAGTGAAAACATGGGATAGGGAAGGAAATGTGACGGAGCAGATGGTGGACGTATCTAAGGTAGACCCGAAAAACTGTGATACGGCTGAAATGTATGCGTACACCGCAAACCTGAAAGAAAGCGGGAAAGGCAGTTTTGAGGACACGGTGCTGAAAGCCGCAGTCGCAAAGGCTGTTAAAAATGCGGAGCAGAGAAGTTCCGCTGCATGGAGCTTTTCGGAGAAAACGGACTGGGTAAAGATAGTGAATGACATTATGCAGTCGGAATACAGTTATGGCGATTGGAAGGGCTACATGGAGTGGAAGAAGTTCTTAGGATTTCTGGAAAGTGGGAGTCCTGCTACATAAGAACCACGGAAGAAAACCAATAAAGCACAAACGATAAAAGGGAATCCGGCAGGAGAATGTCGGGTTCCCTTGTTACATATCAGTGCGGGGGATAGCAGCAGATGTATTTTGGGGGGAGAGGAGGTGGTATTATCCGAAGAATGAAATGCCCGGAAAGGCGGTGCAAGAAACGGGCCTGTGATATTGGGGAGACGGGCTCCGGCTGGATCATTGTGTCGTTGAAATGCCCGAACTGTGGCAGGGTAATAAAGGTGTACTGGAAACCGAATGGAAAAAGATAAATATACATAGAGGGAAAGAATGGCAGGAATGTATCCTGCTGTTTTTACTTTTATGGATTAAAGCGTTTCTTTTATGGCCATACTATAGTTATCAATGGTAATTTTTGGAAATTCCATTGTGCGGCTTGGCAGGCCTGCCATGCCGGATAACTGAATATGTACCGAGCGAGTGGGACCGCATTGTGTCGAGTCACGAATGGCCGGAGTAAAGCTAGTGAATTTTTAGATTTCTTACAATAGAGCTTTCCCTGGCCATTCTCTGCCATTTTTTCAAAGCCAGTCCCACATCTATAATTTAAAGCGTTCCTAACTTTACGAAGCCGTAAAGGAAGGAACGCTTTATGTCTGTTAGGAAAATCACAGTCAAGTCAGGAAACGAAGAATCCACATTGGATGTCACGGAAGAGGAATATCAGAATTACTACCGCCCGTGGTGGCAGCAGAAGAAAAGGGAGCAGAGGAACCGGGAGGCGATGGAGCAGAATGGCTATACGGAAGAATCCTATGAAGCGTGGCGGGATAATGCCTCGGAGGAGGTAGGCATCCCGGATATGGAGCCGCCGGGGATGGATGAGCTGGTGGAGAAAAAGCTGCTGCTCGGCGTGCTTGCGGATGCGATGGAATCCCTCTTGCCGGAAGAACGGGAGCTTGCTATGAAGGTGTTTGGGGAGGAAATGCCCCTTGCCGATTATGCGGAGATGAAAGGAAAAAATCCCCGGACGCTCTCCGACCATAAGAGAAGAATATTATCCAAGCTGCGGAAGTTTTTCACAGAGCATGGTTTTGAAGTTGACAACAAATGACAGCATCCGGCTGTCGGTATGCCTTTTTGACATTTTTTATGGGAAGTGTCGAACGGTTTTCAAAAAAATTTCATTTTTACCCACCGAAAACCGAAAAAGTGTCATTACGAAAGGTAGGAGGGTAAATTTCGGAACCTCCCAGATTGCGGGAAAGGAGGAATGGAATCTATGGAACAGTCACAGGAGCTTATCGGCATCTTACAGGCAATCAGCATCGTTGCGAAAAGCCTCGCCGCCAAGCTGGTGCAGATCGAGAAGGAAGTGGAAGCCTATGAAGCCGCGAAAGCGGCACATGGCAGGAAGATGAAGAAAGGATGGAGGCGCTGATGCGTAAGAAGGTATTTATCTGCAGCCCTTTCCGGGGAGACATGGAAGGGAATGCAAGGAAAGCGGCGGCATACTGCCGCAGGGCGGTGGAGGAAGGGTATCTCCCCATTGCGCCGCATTTACTATTCCCCCAATTTTTAAACGAGGGCATTGAGGAGGAACGGCGGCTCGGCATTGCTATGGGGCTGGAGCTGCTGGATGGCTGTGACGAGGTGTGGGTGTTCGGGGAGGCCACCGAAGGGATGGCGGCGGAGATCGCTTATGCCGCGGAGCAGGGAAAAGAAATCATATTCAAAGAAACGGAGGCAGTGTAAATGGGAAGTGAATTATTGAAGATCGCGGAAGGTTTCTCCATCGTTGCGGAAGGCTTAAGGGGCCTTGCAAAAGCGGAGGGAGACAGTAAGACAGCAGAAAAAGATACGGGCAGAACACAGAAGGTACAGCCGGAAGCACAGCAGGAGCAGCCCGCCACGCTGGAGGGCGTCCGTGCGCTGATGGCGCAGAAGACCCAGGAGGGCAAGTCGAAGGAAGTGAAGGAGCTTCTCCAGAAGTTCGGCGCGGCGAAGCTCTCGGCGGTGAATCCGGAGGACTACCCGGCGCTGATTCAGGAAGCGCAGGTGCTGTGATGGGGAAACACGCACTTCTTTCCGCATCCTCCTCCAGGCGGTGGCTCTCCTGCACGCCTTCCGCAAGGCTGGAGGAGCAGTTTAAGGATGAGGCGGGCGGCAGCGTCTATGCCGAGGAAGGCACCGCCGCCCATGCCCTTGCGGAGCATAAGCTGAAAAAAGCATTAAAAAGGCGGTCAAAGCGCCCGGTGTCGGATTACCACTGTGACGAGATGGAGGAATGCACGGACGGCTATGTGGCCTATGCGCTGGAGCAGGTGGAGCTTGCAAGGCAGGAATGCAGGGACCCGGTAGTATTGATCGAACAGCGCCTTGACTATTCCGCCTATGTGCCGGAGGGATTCGGCACAGGGGATTTATTGATAGTCGCTGATAAAGTGCTGACCGTCATTGACTTAAAGTATGGGAAGGGCGTGGCGGTGGAGGCGGAGTGGAACCCGCAGATGATGTTATATGGATTAGGCGCACTGGAATTATTTGATGCCCTCTACGACATTGACATTGTCCGCATGGCTATCTACCAGCCGAGGCTGGAATCCGTCAGCACATGGGAGATTACCGTAAAAGATTTGATGGAATGGGTGGAGATGGAGCTGAAGCCAAAGGCTGTGCTTGCCATCAAGGGCGAGGGCGAGTTCCACTCCGGCGACTGGTGCCGGTTCTGCAAGGCGAAGAACACCTGCAGGGCAAGGGCGGAGGAATATCTGAAACTGGCGCAGATGGAGTTCAGGGAGTCGCCGCTATTGTCTGATGAGGAAATAGCAGAGGTGCTGAAAGTGGCGGACGAGCTTGCCAAATGGTCTGCGGACGTCTACGCCTACGCACAGGACGAGGCGGTCACGAAAGGCAAGAAATGGGCGGGCTTCAAGCTGGTGGAAGGCAGGAGCAACAGGAAATACACGGATGAGGAGGAAGTGGCGCAGGCGGCGCAGAAAGCCGGGTACACGGACATCTACAAAAAGACGCTCATCGGCATCACGGAGATGGAGCGGCTTTTGGGGAAGAAGAAATTTGCGGAGATACTTGGGAAGCTGGTCTACAAGCCGCAGGGCAAGGTGACCTTAGTTCCCGAATTGGATAAGAGGCAGGAGATTGCCGCATCAACCGCGGAGGCGGATTTTAAGGAGGAACAGGACAATGAGTAATGAAAATGCAAATTTGACAAAAGTGATCGTACCGTGCAGGTTTTCCTACCTGCACTGCTGGGAGCCCAACGCCGTGGGCGAAGGGGAAGCGAAGTATTCCGTGTCGGCCATCATACCCAAGTCGGACACGGAAACCATAGAAAAGATCAAGAGGGCGATTGAGCAGGCGAAGAAGGATTCCGTCTCCAAGTGGGGCGGCAAGGTCCCGGCGAACCTGAAACTGCCTTTAAGGGACGGTGACATTGACCGCCCGGAGGATGAGGCGTATGCAGACAGCTATTTCTTTAATGCCAACAGCAAGCAGGCTCCGCAGGTGGTGGATAAGAACGTGCAGCCCATTCTTGACCAGTCGGAGGTGTATTCCGGGTGCTATGGCAGGATCAGCGTGAATTTCTACGGATTTTCTACCAATGGCAACAAGGGCATCGCCGCAGGGCTTGGCAATATCCAGAAGCTCCGTGACGGGGAATCCCTCGGCGGCAGGACGAACGCCGAGGATGACTTTGACGCGGTGGCAGTGGGCGATGAGGAAGATTTTCTTGGATAAGCATATTTGGGCGGCGGGTGACTGCCGCCCCTCATCCAGAGTACCTGCACAGGAAGGAGCCATGAAATGGGGCATGAGTTGAGTATTGACTTGGAGTCATTTTCGGATGTGGATTTAATAAAGTGCGGGGTATACGCCTATGCGGACAGCCCTGCTTTTGAGATTTTATTGTTTGCCTTTTCCTTTGACGGAGGGGAAACACAGATCATAGACCTTGCGCAGGGGGAGCAGTTCCCGGAAGATGTGGTGGATGCCATCTTTGATGTGTCCGTGACCAAGACGGCATACAATGCCAACTTTGAGCGCACCTGCCTGTCTAAGCATTTCGGGAGATACCTTCCCCCGGAGTCATGGCATTGCAGCGCAGTACAGGCATCCATGCTCGCCCTGCCCCGGTCACTGGAGGATGTTGGCAGGGTGCTTGGTTTGGATGAGCAGAAGATGAAGGAAGGAAAGGAACTTATAAGATATTTCTGTGTTCCGTGCAAGCCCACAAAGGCAAACGGCGGCAGGACCAGAAACCTCCCCTGCCATGCGCCGGAGAAGTGGGAGCTGTTCAAGACCTACTGCAAGAGGGATGTTGACGTGGAGAAATCCATCCGCAGGAAACTGCACAAATTCCCCATCCCGGAAAGTGAGATGGAACTGTACCGCTTAGACCAGCGTATCAATGACCGCGGCGTTCTGGTGGATATGGGGCTGGTAAGACAGGCCATTGCCTGTGAGCGGCTCCATAAAGAGGTGGTGACAAAACGTGCCTATGAACTGACGGGACTGGAGAACCCCAACTCCGTGGCGCAGCTTAAAGGCTGGCTTGGGGATAAGGGCATGGAGGCGGAGAGCCTTTCCAAAAAGGCCGTGGCGGACATGATAGCGGAGACGGACGGGGAAGTGGAGGAACTGCTCAGATTAAGGCTGTTGATGGCAAAAACGTCTGTGAAGAAATATGAGGCTATGGAGCGGTCTGTCTGCTCAGATGGACGGGTGCATGGCTTATTGCAGTTTTACGGAGCCAATAGGACCGGAAGGTTTGCGGGGCGCTTAGTCCAGATACAAAATCTGCCCCAGAACCATTTACCCGATCTGGAACTGGCGAGAGAGCTTGTGAAGCAGGGGCGTTTTGAAGATATCGAACTTTTATATGATTCCACACCGAATGTTTTATCAGAACTTATCCGTACTGCTTTCATTCCAAAACCGGGATGCCGTTTTGTGGTGGCGGACTTTTCCGCAATTGAAGCCCGTGTCATGGGGTGGCTTTCTGGAGAGGAATGGGTGCTGGACGTTTTCCGCGGTGACGGGAAACTGTATGAAATGACGGCATCAAGGATGTTCGGCATCCCAATGTCGGAGATAGGTAAAGGCAGCCCGGAAAGAGCGAAAGGTAAGGTTGCAAGTTTATCTTGCCAATATGGGGGCTCCACAAATGGACTCATCTCAATGGGGGCATTGGACATGGGGCTGACAGAGGATGAACTTCCTCCGCTCGTGGCAGCGTGGCGGAAAGCCAATCCACACATGGTGCAGTTCTGGTGGGATGTGGATGCCGCCGCTATTAAGGCAGTCACGGAAAAGCAGAAAACGAAAGTCGGAAAAATCATTTTTGAATATAAGAGCGGCATTTTATTTATCACACTTCCTTCCGGGAGAAAGCTGTCCTATGTAAAGCCACGGATGGCAGTAAACAAGTTCGGGCGCGATGGCCTGACGTATGAAGGGATTTCTGAAAACAAGAAATGGAGCCGGATAGAGACCTACGGCCCTAAGCTGGTGGAGAACATCGTGCAGGGAACGGCCAGAGATTTGCTGGCGGAGGCAATGCTCCGGGTGGAGAAAAAAGGATACCCCATCGTCATGCACTGCCATGATGAGATCATAGCGGAAGTGCCGGAGGGCAGCGGCTCCGTGGATGAGATGTGTGAGATTATGGCAATTCAGCCGGAGTGGGCGGAGGGACTGCCTTTAAGGGCTGACGGTTACAGTTGTTCATTTTACCAAAAACAGTAGAGGGAGAAATTTATGGAGAGAAGGAATGCGGAAGGGTACCATGACCCCACCGCCTACGGCGGGATGCGCATGGCGGAGCAGAAAACGGAAAAGGAAACGGTGAAGATGGTTTATAAAAACGGGAGGATGGAGCTTTATATCCATGAGTTCTTCCCATGCACAGCAGCGGTGGCAAAGAAGGTGTTCCCGCTGATCCGGCGCTTTGCGAAAGAGGATGACAGGGAGAAACTGCGGCAGTTCTTACGAATAAAGGCACGGGAGCATTCCGGGAAGGTCAGGGCATTTTCGGAAAAGGCACAGTCCCTCAGAGCGAATTCGGAGGAATGGCATTTTTACCGCAGGAAAGCCAGGGAAGAACAGATCATCTATAACCAGTGCGTGAAAAATCTGAAATTATTGGAGAACGGGGGAAAGAGGGAATGAAACTGTATATTTCAACAGGCAACTCAAGGATGGAGAAACGCTGGAACAACGTGGAGATGGAGCTGGATGAATTCATAAACCGCATCTCCCACACCATCCGCACGGCGGAGACCGTGGAGCAGTATATGAAAATGACAAAGGCGAAGCAGGACGCAATAAAGGACGTGGGCGGCTATGTGGGAGGCAGGCTGAAAGGCGGCAGGCGGAAGAAGGACTGCGTGGAATACCGCATTATCATAACACTGGATATCGACCATGCAGTTCCGGGAGTAATTGAGCAGATAGAGATGCTGTATAATTACCGCTGTTTTATTTATTCCACCCATAAGCATACGCCGGAGAATCCGAGGCTGCGCCTTGTGATTATCTTATCCCGCCCGGTGTCGCCGGATGAATATGTGGCAATCGCAAGGAAGGTGGCGGAGGACATCGGGATTGAGATGTTCGATGATACCACCTACGAGCCGAGCCGCCTCATGTACTGGCCGTCCACCTCCGCTGACGGGGAATTTATCTTCCGTGACATTGAGGGAGAGCCGTTAAACCCGGACGAGGTGCTTTCACGGTATAAGGACTGGCGGGATTCCTCCGAGTGGCCGGTGAGCAGCAGACAGAAGAACATTGTCCAGAGGGAGATGCGGAAACAGGCAGACCCGCTCACAAAGGATGGAGTGATCGGCGCATTCTGCCGGACGTATTCCATCGAGGAGGCAATTTCAAACTTCCTTTCCGATGTGTATCAGCCGAGCGCCATGCCGGGAAGGTATGACTATATCCCCGCTGACTCACAGGCGGGCGTGGTCATTTACGAGGGGAAATTCGCCTATTCCCACCATGCCACGGACCCGGCCTGCGGAAAGCTGATGAACGCCTTTGACATGGTGCGGATTCACAGATATGGGGAATTGGACGAAAAGGCGGCGGAGGGCACTGAGGCATCGAAGCTCCCTTCCTTCACCGCTATGAGCGAGTTTGCGGTCAGTGACGAGAACGTGAAGATGACCATTGCCGGGGAGCGGATGGAGAAAGCGGAGAAGGAGTTTTCCGGGGAAAACGGGGACTGGCAGAAGGAACTGGAGTATGAGAAACGCTCCACCGTGGTAAAGAACACCCTGCGGAATCTGCTTTTAATATTAAACAACGATGAAAAGCTGAAAGGCATTGTTTTCAACCAGCTCAGTGACGGCATGGAGATCAAGGGCGCGGTGCCGTGGGAGCATCCGGGGCGGTTCTGGCGTGACGCGGACGATGCACAGCTTATCTCTTATATCGACCTTACCTATGGCACCTTCTCCATGCGCAATTACAATATCGCCGTGACGAAGGCGGCGGATGACCGCTCCTACCACCCGGTGAGGGAGTTCCTTGACGCGCTGCCGGAGTGGGATAAGGTGCCGAGGGTGGACACGCTGCTCATCGACTACCTGGGCGCGGATGACACGCCATACGTCCGCGCCGTCACGAGAAAGACATTGTGCGGTGCGGTCTGCCGGGTGTTAAGCCCCGGCTGTAAATTTGATACCATGCTGGTCTTAAACGGTCCGCAGGGCGTGGGGAAGAGTACGCTGATCTCCCGGCTTGCCGGGGACTGGTTCTCCGACAGCCTGAACTTAAGTGACACGAAGGACAAGACGGCGGCGGAGAAGCTGCAGGGGTACTGGATCATGGAGATCGGGGAGCTTGCGGGCTTGAAAAAGGCGGAGGTGGAGACGCTGCGCTCCTTCCTTTCCAGGCAGAACGATATTTACCGTGCGTCCTTCGGGAAAAGGGCGACGCCGCACCTGCGCCAGTGCGTCTTTTTCGGCACCACCAACGCGGAGAAAGGGTACCTGCGCGACACCACCGGGAACCGCCGTTTCTGGCCGGTAAAGACGCCGGGCGGGAGCCGGAAGCATTCATGGGAGTTATCCAGTGAGGACATCCGGCAGATATGGGCGGAGGTGCTTGTGTATGTGAAAGCGGGCGAGCGGCTCTACCTTGACGGGAAGATGGAGGATACGGCCAAGTCCGAGCAGCGTGAGGCTATGGAGAGCGATGAGCGCGAGGGGCTTGTGCGTGAGTACCTCGACACGCTCCTGCCGGAGAAATGGGATGACATGGATTTATTCGAGCGCAGGAATTTCCTTCATGGGGAGGATTTCGGGAAGCCGGATTTAAAAGGCACCGTGCGCCGTATGTCTGTTTCCAACATGGAAATCTGGTGTGAATGCTTCGGGAAGGAGAGGGCGAACTTGAAACGCATGGACAGCGGGGAGATTTCCGCCATCATGGCGCGCATCGGGGGCTGGGATTCCGGCAGGAAGAAGGAACGCATCTCCCTTTACGGGCCGCAGTGGGTTTACAGGCGTGTTCCGAAACGGGAGTGACGTTAAAAACTGGAACGGAACGCCCGCTGTTCCCATAAAGGCATTTTGGGAACAGAAATTCGGAACATGGGAACATCAGACAGGCACTGGCTTAGAGGGGCGTGTTCCTTTGTTCCAAAAAATAATTATATAAATGGAATATATAAAAAAGAGAGAAAAGCACATGTGAATACACCCATATGCGCGTAATAGGGATTTTTTGGTTTTTCGGAACTTTTGGCACAGAAAAGGAGGCAGGGCAGAATGAATTTTTATGACTGGATGACAGGGAAATATTACGGGAAGGACACGCCGAGGGGCGACCTTGCGGGGGATATGAAGCATGAGGAAGAAGGATTTCCCAAAGACGGGGACAGGCAGAGGATACTGGACTATCTGGATGGGATGTTCGCCTGCGATGAGTGCATCGCCCTGTTCAAGAGGTGCTGGCGTGATTATGAAAAGGCGGTGGCGGATGAGGGAAAGTGAGATTGAGAGCCGCCTGCGGGCAGAGGCAAAAAAGATGGGAGGCATGGCGGTGAAGTTCGTTTCACCCGGACTCAATGGGGTGCCGGACAGGATCGTTTTATTGCCGGGTAGGAAGATCGCATTCGTGGAGTTAAAGGCTCCGGGGAAGAAACCGAGGCCATTGCAGATAAAAAGGATGAGGCAGCTTAAGAGTTTAGGTTTTCCCGTTTTTGTGATTGACGGGATAGAGCAGATAGGAGGTGTGCTGGATGAGATATGTGCCACATGAATATCAGGAATATGCAAAAGAATTTATCGTGAGCCACAAGGTGAGCGCATTGTTTTTGGATTGCGGTCTTGGAAAAACGGTGATCACGCTCACCGCCATATGGGAATTATTGTTTGACTATTTTGACATCCGAAAAATACTGATTATAGCATCCTTGCGAGTCTGCTATTTAACATGGCCTTCCGAACTGGAGAAGTGGGAGCATCTTTCCGGGATTGGGATGTCGGCGGTGCTTGGTTCGGAAAAAGAACGCACAGCCGCGCTTGGCAGGAAAGCGCAGGTGTATGTCATCAACAGGGAAAACGTGGAATGGCTGGTAGAAAATCATACATGGGATTTTGACATGGTGGTGATCGATGAGCTTTCCTCCTTCAAATCCCATAAGGCAAAACGGTTCAAGGCCCTTAAAAAAGTGCGCCCGATGGTGCGGCGCATCGTGGGGCTGACAGGGACGCCCGCGCCGAATGGATTAATTGACCTTTGGGCGGAGATCGGCATCCTTGATATGGGGCAGCGGCTTGGGCGGTTCATCGGCGGCTACCGGGAGCGGTTCTTCGTGCCGGACAAGCGCAGCCGGGAAATGGTATATTCCTACAAGCCCAGGGAGGGTGTGGAGGATATGATTTATAATTTAATCTCCGACATCTGCATCAGCATGAAGGCCGTGGACTACTTGGATATGCCGGAATGCGTCTACAACCGTGTGGAGGTCATTCTGACCGAAAAGGAGATGGCTCTGTATGGGCAGTTGGAGCGGGATATGCTCCTACCCTTTGTGGATGGTGACATTGACGCGGTGAACGCGGCGGCGCTCTCCAACAAACTTTTACAGATGGCGGACGGCGCGGTCTACGATGAGAACGGGAACGTGAAACACATCCATGACCGCAAGCTGGAAGCCCTGGAGGATTTGGTCGAGGCGGCAAATGGGAAGCCCGTTCTGATCGCCTACTGGTATAAGCATGACCTTGACAGGCTGAAAAAGCACACCGGGGCGGTGGAGCTGGACACGGCGGAGGATATGCGGAAATGGAATGCCGGGGAAATTCCGGTGGCGGCAATCCACCCCGCGTCAGCGGGGCATGGGCTGAACCTGCAGGCGGGCGGCTCCACGCTGGTGTGGTTCGGGCTGACGTGGTCATTGGAACTGTACCAGCAGATGAACGCAAGGCTGTGGCGGCAGGGGCAGGAGGAGACGGTTGTGATCCACCATTTGATTTCCAAAGGCACACTGGATGAGAGGGTAATGGCTGCGTTGGAGAAAAAGGACTGCGGGCAGTCAGCACTTGTGGATGCGGTAAAAGCGAGGATTGGAGGCGGAAGGAAATGAGGGAAGAAATCAGAAGGATGTTCAGCGAATACCAGACCAGGGAGAAGGAACTGAAAATACTGAAATTCAGGATAACCAATTTCAAAGGGATAGAGCCGGATGACGTGATAAAGTCCATGTGCCTTTCCGGGCATGAGGGGGAAAAGGTGCAGACCAGCGGACCGTCAGACCGCACGGCATCCGCAGCCCTCAATTACCGAAAGGTGGCGGATAAGCTGGATGATGACCTGTTCGACGGGCTTTTGGAGGAATACCAGAAGAAAAAAGAGGAAATGGACTTCTTCCGTTTCGGGATTAGCTGCTTAAGCGGGAAACTGCCGGAGATCATAACCGACATGGTGGTCGAGGGGATGGAGTGGCAGGAGCTTTCCGAGAAATACGAGGTTTCCCACTCCATGATCGGCAAGTACAGGAAGAAGGCGCTGGAGGAATTAGAGACCATTTACAGCATCCGGGAACACAGCGATACGGCGTTTATGCTGAGTTAAAAAACTTTTTTTGAAAAATTTTAAATTTATTTTTTGCCGGGTGGGGTAAAAATTTTATGGGAGAAAGCCAGCAATTACAAGGGTTGCTGGCTTTACTGCCGCCGGAAAGTAGACTAATGGTAGACTGACGGTAGACTAAAGGTGGACGGCTGGTTTATTGCAAAGGAAAAAATATTGTGCTATGGTTATGATGCGAAGAAGTGTAGGGAGCCCTGATGGAGAAGCCACGGGGCTTTTTTCACGCCTCCGCACAGGGCAGCGGGCTTTATCCTTTCACCGCTGTCCTTTTCTTTTGCGGAAAGGGTGGAAAGGAGTTATCGATGGACTGTTTCGCTATGAAGGATGGAAAGTGCAGCGTGATGAAATGTGGGAAGTGTGGAGGCGAGACCTGCCACTTCCATAAGACGAGGGAAGAACAGGCGCAGTCATTGGAGAAAGTGAGCGAGAGGCTGCGGAGCCTGCCGGAGTACCAGCAGGAGGCAATCGCTGATAAATATTACGGCGGCGTGAAGAAATGGTGATGTTTTCCTTCACTGCCGCCCGTCTGCTTTACCCGCTGTTCACAAAGCGGTAGAGGGAAAAGCCGTCCTTAAGGTCCTCGCGGTAATAAAGCTCGTTTTCGCGGGCAGCCCTGCGGAACGCCTCCGTCTGCATCCCCTTTAACAGTTCCCGGTCATCTTCCGGGAGGCTGTCAAGGATGCGCCGGAACTGTGCGTCCCGCTCCTGCCGCTCTGCCTTTTCTTCCCCTGTCGGCTCTTTGTTATTCCGCCGGAAGATAAGGTCCATCCGTTCTATGATGGTCTGGGTGAGGAATTCCCCGTCCGTCATGGCGCGCCACCTCCTTTCCGCCGACAGTTTAAAACAGGAGGGGCGGGGGAGCCAATACCAGATAGTGACAAAGAAAACGGCGGTTTTATAAGCACTCTGACACTTAGGGAGATAATCGGGAAACCACCTTGCCATAAACGGGATTCAGAGTTAAAATGCCCACACCAAGAAAGGAAGGGAGGTTTTAGCATGATGCCGGAAGGCTGGAAAGAAGCGCTGGAAATGGCGGAGCGGTACCGGGATTATTTTTCAGAGCGGGATGCGGACATTGCGCTTGGCAGGGGCGGCACACATTTCTTTTATGTGTATGACCGTGAACACGGATATTTTGAAGTGTTCCACACATTCCATACGGCGGCGGAGCTGGAGGAACTGATCTTAGGGACGCTGGCAGAGGATTTGGAATGCATGAACGCGGTGATGGCGGA
>ERZ808054.1293-NODE-1293-length-14886-cov-18.307651_pt1 | contig 14886 bp, 12 predicted proteins | sample MGYA00380201_ERZ808054 | MGnify/ENA primary metagenome ERZ808054 (study PRJEB31490, sample SAMN06133419) | mouse gut metagenome | isolation source: Z5_2 | host: mice | place: China: Chengdu | collected 2015-05 ... | reverse complement strand
CTTTCAAGGTGCAATGTCCCCCTACTATCCCCCATAAGGCGGAATAATGTAGAACCACAAATTTTCGGGAACTAAGGATTATTTATATCAAGAGTATACTGTTGAACAGCAGAAAATTATTATTGATCCTCAAAGAAGAAAGATATTAGCTTTGTTGGAAAAGTTTAATAGAAGTTTTGATGGTAAAAGTTTTACTAAAATGGGGGAAACGGGTTTTAGAGTAAATGAAGTAAAAAAATTGGCAACAAATTTGAAAATAGCAAAAATTCCAGAACTTTTTGGGTCAAAAGAGGTTAATAAAGAAATAGAGTCAGAGGATGAAAAGATAAAGTATATTTCATTTTCTGATATGTCAGATGCTATTTCAGAATTACTTGAAGCAGTTGATATTGATAGAATATTTTGTTTGCTTGACGAGTGGTCTGAAATCCCGGAGACAAGTCAATATATTTTAGCTGAGTTTTTGAAAAGAACATTTGTACCTAAGAAAGTAACGTTAAAAATTGCTGCTATTCCAAACAGAACGCAGCTTATTTCTGAAAATAGAATCGGATTGGAGGATGGCGGGGATATATTTGGATTTCCTTTAGACAATAGATATATCTATGAGTTATATCCTGAAATCACAAAAGCCTTTTTTAATGAACTGCTTTATAAACAATTATATTTGATGGATCCCCAATTATATGAAATTTTTTATGATAATAAGGAAAAACGTCCTGTACATAATTTTATAAATATTTTTTTAGCTAATCAGGCGTTGCGTGAAATACTTATTGCATCTGCAGGAATTCCCAGAGACTTTTTGAATATATTTATTTCTGCATATAATATATTTTTTACTAAAACCAATAACAGGCATCTAGTTGTAGCGGATATTCGCAATGCAACAGTTGAGTGGTATGGGGTGGATAAGAAAAAGACAGTAGATGCCAACAGTAATGCAAAATTATTATTAGATAAGATTATTAACGATATACTTATAACAAAGAAAAGATGTCATTTTTTGATACCGGAAAAGTATGAGAAAGTAAAGGAATTAAATGATTTAATAGATTTGCGAGTAATTCATTTACGAAAGAGGGGAATATCTCATAAGGGAAATAAAGGCGTTGTATATAATGTATATTATTTAGATTATGCTTGTTATACAAGTACTAATTTATATCATAATAAAATAAATACCACTCTTTTAAATGAAATAGAAACAATAGATGATTTTAGGGAGATTCGAAGGGTTTCTTTGGAAGATAAGTTTTTTGAAGATTTTAATATGAATATAGGAAATAGCTTTAAATGTCCGAAGTGCGGAGGTATGATTGACATGAATCACCCTTCATATGCACAACATAAAATTTGTATGCATTGCTGGAGCAAAATAGAAGAATAGCGAAGGGCTTTCTAAAAATGAATTGACAATTTTATATTTTGTAAGAGATGATTTTATGGTATGTAACCGCATCACTTGGTAGAGCACGCGGCTGTTAACCGCGGGGTTGTAGGTTCGAGCCCTACTCGGGGAGTTATATAGATTAATGTGAAACCTGTAAACGTGATGTTTGCAGGTTTTTGCATATTCCAGCTTTCTTGAGACGCAAGGCGTGGAATACAAGTGTATATTGTGTCTTAAAGCATATAATTACGATCTTAAAAAATATTTTTATATAACATGTTATGGCAATGATATGTTAGAATATTAAATATAAATAAAATGATTTAGATGACTTCATGACAATTATTGTTTTAGATGAATGAAAAGAGGTCCTGTTAATGGAAGTGCAAAAAACGGAGATGATAGAATATCTAAAATTATCTGAAAAAGTCCAGTCGGAATTTAATGGAATTGAGGAAGATGATGATAATGAAAATATAGAGGCTGATGAGCCATACGAGGTTCAGAACATTCGTATCGCTCAGAAGATGATAACCGTGTTTCAAATAGAACATTGGATTTCAGCGGAAAACGGAGTGAAGCTAAATTTATCTCCGGAATATCAAAGGAATTTGGTGTGGGATATAAAAAGACAAAGTGCATTGATTGAATCTTTATTGCTGCGTATACCGATACCGGCATTTTATTTAGATGAGGATAGTGACGGAAATAAGAATGTCATAGATGGTATGCAGCGTTTGTCAGCAATTCATTCCTATTTAAATAATGAATTTTCGTTAACAAAAATGCAGTATTTATCTCATTGTGAGAATAAATGTTTTCGGGATCTAGAACCAAAGTTTCGTGCAAGGATTGAGGATACAGAACTTGCAGTAAATATATTGGATGAAAAATGTCCGCAGATGGTAAAATTTGATGTTTTCAGAAGGGTAAATACCGGGGGTCTTCCACTTAATTTTCAGGAAATCAGAAATATTATGGCGGAATCTAAAGTGAGAATACTGCTTCGAAGAATGGCAGAATGTGAAGAATTTCAAAGGGCTACTCAGTTTAGTGTCAAAGATATTCGTATGGGTGCACAGGAACTTTGCTTACGATATCTGACAATCTTGTCTGCCTACGATTGGAAGAAGCGAGATTTTATTCATTATCGGGGCCTGTTAAAAATGATGGATCAGATGATTATAAGATTAAATGGGATGCCGGAAGAAAGTCTTGAAAAATTGTTTCAGACTTTTAGATGTGTGATGGCGGATTGTCATGAGATTCTTGGGGAATATTCCTTTTGTAAAGTGGACAATAATAGAATAAATAAAGCATTGTTTACCGGTTGGGCGGTTGTGTTGACAAATACTGAATATGAAATAGATATATTGAAAAAAAATATAAGAGAGCTTAGAAATTTATATCGGAAATGTTTATGTGAAGATATTGAATTTTATAGAGCAATTACCTCGTCTACCGGAACAAGAAAGAATATAGGAATGTCAATAGAAGTTATTCGTAATTTATGGGAGAAATGTTATGATAAAATCAATTGAAATAAAAAATTTCAAATGTTTTGATAATTTAAGATTGCCGTTATCGAAATTAACGATTCTCGCAGGGGCAAACGCAGCAGGAAAATCTACGGTTATGCAGGCATTGCTGCTTGCAGAGGCTACGGCACGGGAAAAAGGCAATTCTGTGGATGCTTCAGAAGCATTGGGCGTAGCAGTTGGTGGTCCCAAAGCCCTTATTTCGCAGAATCGAACAGAAGTTCTGGAGGGAGATTTTCTTTTTCATATACAATGGGATGAAGCGGAGGTAACATTTACTTACAAAATTGATAGACTTGTATCTTTGAAATTAGCATATAATCAGTCGGGGAGTATACCTGATAATCAGTTGGTTTATTTGAATGCGGAGCGAATGGGACCCAGAATTTCGTATCCGGCGGGTATTGACGAGGAAATTTTATATAATGGCGCGAATGCGGCATTTTTAATAGATCGAGCTGATATGCAGAAAAGAAAAGTACCAAAATGCCTCGCACTTACAAAAGAAACGTCAAATTTTTCTACTCAGGTGGAGAGTTGGATGAATGCAATTTTAGGTGATATTAGTTTTTCCATAACTACTGATTATATAAAGGCAATCACAGATATAAGATATGGGAATGAGGTGGCGGAGGAACCGGTGCTTCCTACAATGACAGGATTTGGAATCAGCTATATTTTATCTATTGTTACAGCGGGATTGTGGTGTGCTTCCTTAAAAAATGTGTCCCTGCTAATTGAAAATCCGGAAGCACATCTACATCCTGCAGCACAGAGCAGAATGGGGAAATTTCTGGAGTGTTTGGCTGATGCGGGGATACAGATTATTGTGGAGACACATAGCGAGCATATTATTGATGGGGCAAGAATCCAGGCGGCACTGATGAAACAGACTGATGATATTCGGATTTACTTTTTTTCTAAGGAGAAAGAAAGTATTCATGTAGAAAAAATTGATGTGGATGAAAATGGGGAGCTTTCAGAGTGGCCAAATGGCTTTTTTGATCAAAAAGGTCAAGATTTGAGAGATTTATTTCAGATAAGGAGAGGATATGCAGGTCATTAATGCCTTAATAGAACAAAGCTTTGAATATACGGCGAAGAAGAAAAATCTGGCTGTACGTAGGGATGAGATAGGCGATTTAATGGAGGTTATTGCATATTGTCAGGATGATGCGGTGAAAGAGTCGCTTGAATATCGAGAAACATTATGGGAGATGTGTGTGGAGGAAGGAATAACATTTACTGACTGGCTTTATGGAGGAGGTACTGGCAGTGACGATGACAGGCGAAGAATGTTAGAGGCGTTAAGTAAAAAAGGCCTGATTGAATCTGATAGAGATTGGTCTGTTTATGAAGATTCTAAATTGAAAAAAATCAACATTTCGTTAGGCGGATTTCCGGCATGTGTGTCTACAGTAAAGGAATATGTTCAGGAGCGAAGGGAAATCCTTAGTTCTATCAAGAAGGTTATGGATTACGAAGCATTTATGCAGTCTTGTTTCATAAACAGCAGATTTGCAAAGGGTATTTTGTCCGAAATGAAGCATATTTCCAATTTCTCAGATAATACAAAAGAAATCACTAAAGCATTAGGAGTATTAAATGATTATGCGGTAAAGTTATATCAGCAATATTCTAATCGATTAGAAGAGGCGATGCGAATTTTGTCTGTAAAATTACAGAGAGAATGTGCGCCAGATCCAAAACATGCAGAAGAGTTGATGTTTACATTTACATATAGTGAGAATATAGAAGGGGATCAGGTGCCAAGAACAAAAGATGTAGAATGTTCACCTCATTTAAAACTTCTTCATCCGGGATCAAATTTAAGAATTTATTTTTATTGGTGTGATGATGCGATTGAGGATGGAAAGAAAGTTCTGGTGGGAAGGATTGGCAGGCATCCATATTAATTGCCATATAATATAGTTTAGGTTATAGAATCGCAGAATAGAATTCTCCGGTATATAACCGTACCAATGGTAGAGCACGCGGCTGTTAACCGCGGGGTGTAGGTTCGAGCCCTACTCGGGGAGTTATAGTAAACGACATAACAAATTTCTGTTTCCGACTCTTGCAGAAGCCATATACGGAAGCACCTGCAAGGCCGAAAACGAAATTTCTAATGTCGTTAACTATATATAGATTAATGTGAAACCTGTAAACGTGATGTTTGCAGGTTTTATTGCTGTTTTAAATACAGCATAATATTTGTCACAGCACTCTTGCAATCAGCGGCAGGAAGAGTGTACTGTGAAGTCAGCAGCAGTTTTTTACTTTAAAATTTTCTGTCACACAGACGCCGGAACGTTGTCTAATTAAACAGGAGGTAAAAATCATGAATAAAAAGACGAATGAAGAATTACAGGATTTGGTTATGAAAGCTACGTCAGGGGACAAAGAGGCTCTTGAAATGCTTGTAACAGGAGTGCAGGATATCATATTCAACTTATCCCTGCGGATGCTTGGCACCTTTGCGGATGCGGAGGATGCCACGCAGGACATCCTGCTGAAGATGATCACCCATCTCTCTTCTTTTCGAGGGGACAGTTCCTTTACAACATGGGTATTCAGCATTGCGGTCAATCACCTGAAAAATTACAAAAAGCATATGTTCGCCCATTATCCGTTGAGCTTTGAGTATTATGGAGAGGACATACAGAACGGGAAAATACAGGATGTTCCGGATCTGACCCAGAATGTGGAGAAGGATATTCTGGCGGAGGAACTGAAAATGTCCTGTACCAATGTGATGCTGCAATGCCTTGATACGGAAAGCAGATGCATTTTTATTTTGGGAACAATGTTCAAGGTTGACAGTCGTATTGCGGGGGATATTTTGGGGATGACACCGGAAGCATATCGCCAGCGCCTTTCCCGAATACGAAAGAAAATGGCGGACTTTCTGGGGCAGTATTGTGGAGAATACGGCAGTGGAAAGTGCAAATGCAAAGACAGGGTAAATTATGCAATACAAAACCACAGGATCAATCCGGCACAGCTGGATTATGTGGCAGCCACAGAAATCCCGGCAAAGACGATGCTCGATGTGAAAAGCGCCATGGAAAATATGGACGATCTGTCACAGGAGTTTTCATTCTGCAAGTCTTACCGGTCGCCTGAACGCACCAGGCATCTGATACAGGAACTGCTGAAGTCTACGCAGCTTTCTATTATACGGAATTCATAGAGGAGGGGACGGATCATGAATACACAGTTGATCATGGATTACTTAACAGCACTGAACCAGAATAACGACCGTGAATGGTATCATGCGCATAAAGACGACTATAAAAAGGCAAATGCCGCGTTTGAAGAATTACTGCAGGCCCTGATGCTGGAAATCGGAAAGTTTGACAGCAGCATTTTACAGAACAATCCGAAAGATCTTACGTTTAAGCTGGTACGGGATACCCGTTTCAGTCACGACAAATCGCCTTATAACCCTGCGTTTCGCGCTCATATTTCGTCGAAAGGGAAGCTGCCGGTTCCTGTAGGCTATTATCTTATGATCAAGCCGGAAAATCAGTCTTTTCTGGGCGGGGGACTGTTTGCGGACATGTTTAAGGATGCGACAGCGATGATACGGGATCATATCTCCGGAAATGGAGAAGAATGGGAAAGGATCGTGCATGAACCGGCTTTTGAAAAATATTTTACGGTAAAGGGAACGGCACTGAAGAATGTTCCTGCCGGCTATGAGAAGGAACATCCGCAGGCGGAATATCTGAAATTTAAGAGCTGGTATCTGGAATATCCAATCAAAGATGAAGAACTGGGAGATGCGGAAACATTGCTTGTAAAAGCCGCAGAGATATTCCGGGTCATGAAACCTTTTAATGACTATTTAAATAAAGCGCTTACCGGTTTTCAGATGCCGACAAGGTAAAGCGCGAAGGAAGTTCCTGTTATTATACTGTAGCAAACAGACAGACCACGCGTTGGGGCTGTCTGTTTGCATCTGGCTTTGCGCTTGTTTCCGACATAGATTCGTGATAATATAAGACCAAGAACATATATGGTGTATTTTGTGAAAGCCATGAAAATGTAAATGGGGAACAGAAATGAAAGGGAAACAGGGCAAAAGAAAGATAGATAAAGGGCTTTCGCTGCTTTTTTCTATTATTTTGGTATTCAGTATTTTGGGTGTGGTGGTGTTTTCCGTATCACGGAAAATTTCTGTGGAGATGTCTCAATCAGCGGTTCAGAATCTGAGTGAGAGTCTGGATCTGATCAAGTGTACGATCGAAGCTATTTTGAACAAAGAGGCGGAATTTCAGAAGCTGATGGCGCAGGAGATCGCGTTGGCGGAGGATCCGGTGCAGCATCTGCGTGCTTACAGCGGCAGCCAGACGATGGCGAGGATTTCGTTGATCTATGCGGGGGAATCAGAAGGGATCTCCGATGACGGAACAGTATTTACGGCTAAAGAACTTGATTTTTCTGCCGACGGGACAGTGGATGGCCTGGCCATTTCCCAGTCCTATGTAAATTATATGGGGACATGGGCATATACGATGAAGTGCCCTGTCGTAAGCGATGGCGAGGAAACAGCCACGCTCTATGTGGAATATGTCTATGATTATCTGGACAGTTCCCTCCCGGCCGGATTTTACAATCAGAAGGCGATGCTGTATCTTATGGATGCAAAGACAGAGCGTCTTGTGCTGAAACCCAAGGGAATGGGGGAGCGGGATGCGGGACACCTGAACCTGCAGGATTTCTATCGGGCGAATGATATTCAGGATGAGAGCCTGCTGGCAGAGGTGGAAGCGTGCCTGAGAGAAGGCAGGAATATCATGTTTCATCATGATATCCGGAACAAGAAGGCACTGAATTATATGTGGTCCGTGAATGATGGGACTGTTTATCTGATCGGTTATGTGCCGATCGAGGCGATCCAGCAGGAAGGGAGGACCGTCAATCAGAATATTTTCATTGTGGTCGCAGTGATGCTGATCGCCTTTTTCCTGTGCTGTATTTTATACTATTTCAGCCAGAGAGAGCAGATCAGGATCAGAAAAGAGCAGGAGGAAGAACGGGAAATCTACAACAGGCAGCTGGCGGAGGCGCTTCAGGCAGCGCAGGCCGCGAGCAATTCCAAGACAATGTTTCTCTCGAACATGTCACATGATATCCGGACGCCGATGAATGCGGTGCTCGGTTTTACCATGCTGTTGGACAGGGACGCGGAGAATCCGGATAAGGTGAGGGAGTATACGAAGAAGATTACGCAGTCCGGGCAGCACCTTTTGAGCTTGATCAATGATGTTCTGGATGTCTCCAAGATCGAAAGCGGCAAGGTAGTGCTTTCGGTGGAAGAATTCACCTTAAATGATATGGTGTCCTCCGTAGATGCGATCATCCGGCCGATGGCTAAGGCCAGAGAGCAGAAGCTCCATGTGACAGTGTCCGGCGTGAAGCATGAATACCTGCTGGGAGACGAGACAAGGGTCAATCAGGTTCTGATCAATCTGCTTTCGAATGCGGTGAAGTATACGCCGGTGGGCGGCAACATCTGGTTCCGTATCATCGGGCTGAAACAGCGTTCCAGCCAGTTTGAGCATATTAAGATCGAAGTGGAAGACGACGGGTACGGCATGACGCCGGAATATCTGGAGCGGATTTTTGACGCGTTTACGAGGGCGGAGAACAGCACTACGAATAAAGTCCAGGGAACGGGTCTCGGTATGGCGATCACGAAGAATATCGTAGAGCTTATGGGCGGAACGATTGATGTTTCCAGCGAGGTGAACAAAGGAAGTCTGTTCCGTGTAGATTTGGAATTTCGTATCCCGGAAGAACAGACGGACAGACAATTCTGGAAGGAAAGCGGAATTTCCAGAATGCTGGTACTGGATGGCGATGCGCAGTGCGCAGAGAATATAAAGCAGCTTATGCAGGACATGGATGTGGCGACAGATACGGCGCAGGATGTCGAAGAGGCCTTGCGCCTTGTGCAGGAAGCCGATATGGCCGGGGAAGGATATGGACTCGTTCTGGTAGACTGTGATGTACCGGAACTGGATGCGGCACAGACGGCGGAGCAGATCAGAGAACGTGTGCCGGAGGTACTGATTCTGTTCGTGACGGAATATGAGGAAGAAGTACAGGTACCGCCGCTGAAGAAGACAGCGATCATGACGAAGCCGTTTTTTGTGTCAGCGCTGAAAGAAAAGGTGATAGGGCTGCAGAGCGGAGGAACGGCAGAGCAGGAAGGCATGAAAGACAGAGGCGAAAGCCTGGAAGGGCTGTATTTCCTGGCAGCGGAGGACAATGAGATCAATGCGGAGATTCTGCGGGAAATTCTGGCGATTGAAAATGCGGCCTGTGAGATCGTGGAAAACGGACAGCTGGCGGTGGAACGCTTTGCGGCTTCCACCGAGGGCGAATTCGATGCGATATTGATGGATGTACAGATGCCGGTGATGAACGGTTATGAGGCGACGAAAGCGATTCGGGCGATGAGCCGTAAGGATGCAGGAGAGATACCGATCATAGCCATGACGGCCAACGCGTTTGCGGAGGATGAAAAGGAAGCATTGCGGGCGGGGATGAGTGTCCATCTGGCGAAGCCGGTCAATGTGGAACTGTTAAAAGCGATCATACGGCAGTATGTCATAAAGAAGTAACAGAGAAGTTGTCCTCACCGTAGTATAAAGAGGGGAATCGAAAATGAACAGGAAAAGAAATATCGCAAAAACGGCCGCTGCCTGTCTGCTTTGTACCGCGGTGCTTGTGACTGCGGCCTGTGGGGCAGAGGCCGTGAACAGGAATCTGATCACCGAGGAAGCGGGAGAGCAAAGAATCGTAAATCTGTTCAGTCCAATGGAAAAGACGGAGGCAAATGCTGTCAACATAGCAAGGAGCGCGGCAGACAAAACGGTTATCATGGCGGAAGAAAAACTGGGCGTGAGGGTCGATTACGTGACCTACACGGCAGAGGACTATCAGGATAAGACCTATGACGATGTGTCTCTCGACCGGGCGCGCAACAATATGGATGATATCTATCTGCTCAATCCGGATGTCATCAAGGTGCTGGGGGAAGAGGATCTGCTGATGGACCTGTCAGGGCTTGACTGTGCGGAGAATCTGCGGGAAGTGGTGAAAACGGCCAATGTAGTCAATGGCAGACTGGTGGCCGTGCCCCAGGAAGTAGTGGCTTACGGGTTGTTTATCAATAAGGATATGTTTGATCGGTATGAGCTGGAACTGCCGGAGACGCCGGAAGAGTTTTTGGAATGCTGCCGGGTATTTAAGGAGAACGGAATAGAGACGCCGGTGGGCGCCAACAGATGGTGGCTGGAAACCTTTGTGTTTGCTCAGGCTTATGCGGATCTGTATAACGGCGGCAATACGGAGGAGGAGATTGAGGCCTTAAACAGCGGTGAGAGCAGGTACAGTGATTATATGCGCCCCGGTTTTGAGTTTCTGCAGGAGATGATAGACAAGGGATATATCGATGTAGAGAAGGCCTGCGTGAGTGAGGCGATCGAGGGAGAAGGGCCGGACTTTCTAAGCCAAAAGACGCCCATCGTGATGGCATACTGGGGTGCGGCGAATGCGGAAACCGCATATGGCAAGCCGGACTTTAACATGCTGGTCATCGGCTTTCCAAGTAACCGGGGGCGGATGCCGGTCATGGCCATGACCGGTTTTGGTATCGGAGCAGAGGCGGAGCACGCGGAAGATGCTTTGAAGACGCTGGATATCATGCTGTCCGACGAAGCACTGCAGGTTTATGCGGAGACGAATAAGGTAATCTCACCATCCCAAAATGTGGCGGTAGAATGTATACCGGCCTTAAAACCGCTAAACGACAGGATTCAGTCCGATGTCTATGTTCTTGGTGCCAATGCGAACATGAAGCTGGAACAGTGGGGGAATACCTGCCTGATTGTGAGAAAGCTGCTGGGAGGCGCTACGGTGGATGAATGTATGGCGGAATTTGACAGACTGCAGGATGAAACGTTGGGCAAATAATAAATAAGAAAATAAGCTAAGAAAATAATCATTTTTTTCTTGCCAAACCGGTCGAAACATGATATTATATCTTGTGTTGAGATTGCTTGTTGGGCAATTCAAAAATGATGGCTCCATGGTCAAGCGGTTAAGACATCGCCCTTTCACGGCGGTAACACGGGTTCGATTCCCGTTGGAGTCACTGCACTCTCAGGGTGCACCGTGCAGTAATAGAATAAGGCGCAGTAGCCAAGCGGTAAGGCGTGGGTCTGCAACACCCTGATTCACCGGTTCAAATCCGGTCTGCGCCTCTCAGGAACCTCGAAAAACGTTGATTTTTCGGGGTTTTTGCTTTGGGTGAATTTTTGGCTTGACACTTTTAGACCTTTGTCTCTGGTCAATTTTACCCACATTTTTTCATAATTCTTAAATTTTCAATGCTTCGTTTAAAACCGTTTAAAATCGGTTCATAAGGTGGTCACGGTAGTGCCCTTTGGTTACTCATTTAGCATATCTACCAAATTGTGTTTTCCGGTCTCATCTGTATGGAGATATGTTTTAACGACAACCTTATAATCATCGCCCATGGGATGTGGTTCAATATGACTCTCAAGGGTTCGCTCGATTCGATCATAAGTAGTCTGCTTCAGCTTTTTGCGTATAACCTGCTGACTTTTAAAGAAACGGAGAGCTTATCGATCATCTGGCTGCTTCCCCAGCAGTAAAATGCTCCTGTAGGCTTCAGAATTCTGTAGCACTCGTCCCATTCATCAGCATTTTCCTCCAGATATTTTTTTAGCAGCTCAAAAGAGCTTGTCCTCCTGTACTGTATCGTGCTTCTCGACGTATCGAACAGCTCCGCAATCTCGGTGTCGTTCATTCCCTCGAAATAGTACAGGAGTACGGCTTTGCGCTTTTCTTCTGGCAAAGTACGGATTGCTTCAAGAAGCAGCTTCGGCGTGATTTTCTTCCCGGCTTTCTCAAAGACGGTTTCGGCGGTTTCCCGTTTGAAATATTCATCAAAGGTATGAAGCTGCCGCGCTTCGTCTAAGGGCAAATCGGAAAAGGTGACTTCCCTTGCCTTATGCCTGTGCAGCTCCCTGTGAGCGTCACACGCTTCATTGTGCAGCACCGTATTACAAAACTTCTGAAAAGCACACTGTTTGTAAAACTCCCTGCTATTAGGTTCCACATTCTCACCTCCTTTCTCGTTGGAAAGTTGGTGGTGCTTCCCCCTTTTCGCGGGGCAATACGGCGTTTTTGAAAAACGCCGAAGATTTTTTGAAATTTTTTCAAAAAATTTTTTGAGTAGCAAAATGCGCCTGTCCGAAAAACCCGGACAGGCGCAAGGGCATTGTAAAAAGTATTTAGATGATTAGGCAGTTCATATTCAAGGGCAGAGAAGTTCCTGGTGGTGGACGGGCTTTTTTTGATACGTCAATGAGCGTCGGATTTTGTCGATAGGGTTTGTGCTTCATGGCGGCTACCTCCTTTTAGCCGCCGTATCTATTGGCGTTTGTGGCGTCATTCCTTTTTAGAGGATAAAAAGAAGCAGCAGCCTTGAAATTTATTTTTCAAAACCGCCGCTATTGGCTTATACATGATTGCTGATGAATAGCAACGGTTTCTATTTTGTTGCAATTCATCAGCAATCTTTTTAATATATTTTTCAAAAAGAAAAAGCCGATAACCGCATTTTCAAATCTGCGTATTATCGGCTCTGCGTCTGTGCGTCTGGCTCTTTGATAATGGACATATTCATCTGTTTGACATTTATAAGTGTCTCGTGTTTACATTTTGGACAAAATAGAGGGAAATTTTGAAGTACTGTATCTTCTCTCACTTTTAACCTTGTTTTGCTGTTACAAATTGGGCATATAATCCACTCAATTTTTATTATCATCGTTTCTCCTCGCATAACAGTTTAGTATTTATCCAATTCCGCTAAAATTTGTCGGGCAATTTCCATATTACCGCCCGCTGCTTGTGACTTCATCTGAAACTTTTTAAGAGTATCTTTATAGTTATTATTATTCAATATTTCCATAGCTGTTAGTCTCAAAGAAACAGCATCTGTATCTTTCCGTTTCATATATTTGCCTAAATGTAATGTTTCAATCTGTCGGGCGACAGTAGGTTGGTCGTTGCCAACGGGAATAACTATCATTGGAGTTCCGTAATATAGAGCTTCATTTACACTATTCATTCCTCCATGTGTGATGAATAAAGACGCTTTTTGTAATACTTCTAATTGCGGCACAAATGGATAAACAAAAAAATTATCCGGTATTTTTCCAAGCTGTTCCAATTTAACAACATTTCCGATAGACATTATCACTGAAACAGATTGATTTTGAAATGCTTCAATACACTTGCGAAAAAATTTTGCAGAAGTGTTCAGCAAAGTTCCAAGGGAAATATATATAATCGGCTGCTTCATAAAAGAAAAATCAAAACGTCCTTCATTACGACTCCCGATGGACGCACCCACATACTTATAACGGGAATTATCAAATTCATCTGAATAAATTTGAAATTCTTTAATTGTATAGGTAAAGTTCAATTTAGGGGCGTTATCCGTCATTTCCTTTGCAATATTCCCATAGCGTAAATGAAATTTTCTTTGTAAAACTCGTGATACAACTTTATATAAAAGTGGATAGCGAAATATACAAGTCATATACCAACCGCCTGTTTTCCCAAAATCATTTAATATTTTTGCATTAAGGGTAAAGGTGGAAAATACTCGAAAAGCAGGAATACCCAATCGGTCAGCAAGTGATTTACCTGGTAAAAATAGCATTTCATAAATCAGACAATCAAAATTTTTTCCTATCCTTTCTGCCGTCTGATAAGCAGCTCCCCAACTTTTAATTTCCTTTTGGGAAGCCGTCATAGTAATAGGGTAATTATCATAGGGTATAAAAATTGCGCCTGTTTCTTCAATTTTGTTTTTCCACTCAGGAGAATGTATATAAGTAACCTCATGCCCCAATGATACAAAAGTTTTTGCCAGTTCCAATGTTGGATTTGTATGTCCGGAAAATGGTAAATTCACCATCAATATTTTTTTGCAATTATACATAATAGCGTTTCAGCCCCTCCTTAATTTCTAACCCCTTTTCTTTGCTGATAAGTGGTGTGTCAAATTTATCTAAAAGTAAAATAATAAAATCAACTTTATTGCACATTTCTTCATAATCAGAATTTACGATTGTTGGGTCAAGCCATATATCAATTAACAGAACTAAAACATCTGCCAGTTCTTTGGGGTATTTGCAACTAAACTCGTTATTGCAATTTCCTTGTTCTAAAATATCAGTAATATACTCCGATAATACATTTAATGTATTTTTTAGAGTGTTCAACAAAGCAAACGGTGCTTTTTCAGCCCAGTTCTCTTTTGTCAGTTCAGGTAATGCTTCATTCGCAGATAAGTAGGTTATTACCCGTTCAATTTTTTCTTTCGCTGTTAATTCCTTATTATCAACTAGCTTTTTTAGAAAATCTGAAACTAATTCCTTTTCATAATTTGAAAGATAATCAAGAATTTCCTGCTTACTTTTAAAGTAATGATAAATGGCTCCTTTAGATAGACCACTTAATTTCATAATGTCCTGCAAGGTTGTTTCGTCATAACCTCTTTCAGAAAATAATTTTGCTGCCGAACTTATAATTTTGTTTTTAGTAATTAAAGATTTTTCTTCTTGTTTCATATGGTCACACTCCTACAATAAATAAACCGCCGGTTGGTTTATTTATTGTAGCATGTAAACACGAAATTGTCAATTCAATTTCCTATAAAGATAAATTTCATTATTGCAATATGTTTTATTTTGGCTAATTGATAGAACTGTGTAGACGTATTCAAAGAGAAAGGGGAACTGTAAAATGTAATAGGGTGAATAATTATGGCAAAAAGACCAGTACCAAAATACGACTTCAAGGCTTTTGGGGCAGCGATAAAGGCGGCGCGGACAGGGCGCA
>ERZ808054.1292-NODE-1292-length-14909-cov-28.846346_pt1 | contig 14909 bp, 19 predicted proteins | sample MGYA00380201_ERZ808054 | MGnify/ENA primary metagenome ERZ808054 (study PRJEB31490, sample SAMN06133419) | mouse gut metagenome | isolation source: Z5_2 | host: mice | place: China: Chengdu | collected 2015-05 ... | reverse complement strand
TGCATCCCTGTCGCCCCCACGTTTTTCCCTATTTTATCACATTTCTGCATATTGGGCAACTTTGTCAACAGGTCCAAATTGGCACCCACGACAAAATCCTTTGTTGAGGATACTTCCGAGAAAACGGGCATGAGCAAGCGGACGATCAGCCGTCTCCTTCAGATTGCCAACAATATGACCCAGGACGCCAAGCGGATTGTCCAGGCCAGCGACCTGCCCCAAGATACCGCGCTGAAAATTTCTCGCTTACCTGATGACCAGCAGGCAGAAGCGGCCTCGCTTCTGGTGGCGGGAACTGTGCAATCCGTGGAGCAGTACCAGCGGGAGCGGCGAGAACGCATCATGGCAGCGCGTCCGCCCCTCCCCGATGAGCCGCCGGAGGACACCCGGACAGAGGCGGAGAAGAACCGGGAGAAGGTGGAATCGCTCAATGGCCTTGTGCGGGAGTTTTCGCAGTTTGTTGAGCAATTCCTTGACCGGATGAAGATGTACCAAGGCTTTGCGGACGCTTTTGCTGAAATGTCGCAGACACAGATCAGCCAGGTATGGGACAGCGTTGCCGCCGTAGATATGACGATTATTGATTTCTCCAAGGAAGTGAAAGCACTTCAAGCGGAGAACGAAGATGGAGGAAATGACAATGAAAACTGACTACATCACCGCCAGTACCACCCTGCCGCCCTATCTGGCCTATCCCCGGTTCCTGCTGGGGATGGACCTGCGGCTGATTACAAAAGAAGTCTATGCCATCCTGCTGGACATGACGGTAAACGGCGAGGCCAGCGTGGACAAGCATGGGCGGCGGTATCTGACGTTCATCAACCCGGAGATTGCGAAGCTGATTGACCGCACCCCCTCCACCGTAGGCCATGCCCTGGCAGAATTGGAGCGTGTCGGGCTGGTAAAGCGGCATTGGGTGAGCCGCAGCCCCACCCAGCCTTACCATACCTACGTCAAGTTACCCGCAGGAGAGGATGAACCGTGATTGTCCACATGAACTATCAGCAGTACCGGACAGCCCGGAGACTGGTACATAGCTGCTGCAATTATGACGGCGGGTGCTGCCTGCTTCTGGACAATGGTAAGGAATGTGTCTGCCCGCAGAGTATCACCTACTCGCTTGTGTGCCGTTGGTTCCGCGCTGCTGTCCTGCCGTTGGACGGGATTCTGTATGCGGCGCTGTTCCCCCAGGGCGGCATGAAGGTGTGCGTCGAGTGTCAACGCCTGTTTCGCCCTGGCTCCAACCGGGCGAAATACTGCCCTGCTTGTGCCGCCAAAGTCCACCGCCGCCAGAAAGCCGCCAGCGAACGGCGGCGCAGGGCATCAGGCGTGGACAATTAGGATTTTCAAAGCCTTGCAATTCAAGGCTTTCCGGGCGCTGGTCAATAGGGGGGCTGATACTTTTCCTATCCAGCGCCCCGGAAGGCCCCTAAACGGCCCGCAGCGGCCTTTCAAATCCAGGAGGTGAAGCCCTATCGCAGACTACATGAGAAAAGATAGCAAGCTGCTCCCATATCTTCCTTATCCCCGGTTTCTCCTGGATGTAGATTTAACGCAGACCGCCAGAGTTCTATATGCCGTTCTTTTGGACAGAGCCAACCTTTCCCGCGCCAATGGCTGGACAGACGAGGATGGAAATATCTACATCGTCTTTCCGCTCAACAAGATTGCCGCTCTGGTGGACAAAGGCCCCTCAACCGTCAAGAACGCATTGACCGAATTGGAAACGTCGGGGCTGATCGAGCGGCGGCGCTGTGGGAATGGGATGCCGAATCGCATCTATGTGAAGCAGCCAGACAGCCAGGATATTGACCGCCTGATGGACAAAAAACTGGTTGTCAAACGGCCAGAAAATTGGCCTGCTGATAGCCAAAAAGTTGGCCGTCAGATAGCCAGAAAACTGGCCTCTAATAAAATAGGTAGTAGTAACTTGAAGAATAACTTGAGTAGAGTGAGTGAGAGCGCCCATGTGCAAGGCCGTTATCAGAATGTTTTCCTTTCGGATACGGAGATAGCCGAGTTGCAAGCGGAGTTGCCCGACCTATGGCAGCAGTATGTGGAGAAGCTGTCCGAGTACATGGCCTCCACGGGCAAAACCTACCAGAACCATGCCGCCACTATTCGCCGCTGGGCAGCGGAGGATAGGCGCAAGGGCAAGAGCATACCAGATTACACCTACAAGGAGGGCGATAGCCTATGAATGATTTTGACAGCATTGTGAAGCGAATGACCGTGACCAAGTTGGAGCCAGGAGACTACACCGGGGCGGATGGCCTTTTGTACTGCGGGAAGTGCCGCACTCCCAAGCAATTTCGCATGGACAAGCCGCCGTTGGAGGGGCGGCTGCTCCCCTGTCCCTGCCAGTGTGAGCAGGAACGCATCGACCGAGAGACAGCGGAGCAGGAGACCCGCCATCACCGTCAGATTGTGGCAGATTTGAAGCGCCGGGGCTTCACCGATCCGGCTATGTGCGATTGGACATTTGCCAATGACAACGGTAAATGCCCGCAGATGAAACACGCCCATTTCTATGTCGAGCATTGGGACACTATGCTGGCGGAGAATATCGGCTATCTGCTGTGGGGCGGTGTTGGCACAGGCAAAAGCTACTTTGCGGGATGTATTGCAAATGCGCTGATGGAGCGTGAGATCACCGTCCGCATGACCAATTTTGCGCTGATTCTGAACGATCTGACTGCCAGCTTTGAGGGCCGCAATGAGTACATATCCCAGCTTTGCCGCGCTCTGCTGCTTATCATTGACGATTTCGGCATGGAGCGTGGGACGGAGTACGGATTGGAGCAGGTCTACAACGTGATTGACAGCCGCTACCGCAGTAAGAAGCCGCTGATCGTCACCACCAACATTCCTCTCCAAAATTTGCAGCACCCCCAGGATACCGCCCACGCCCGTATCTATGACCGCCTGCTGGAAATGTGCGCCCCCATTCGTTTCTCCGGTGAGAATTTCCGTAAGGCTACAGCGCAGGACAAGTTGGCGCGGCTGAAAAATTTGATGGACTGAAAGGAGTTACCTATGAAAAAAGCCCAACAGGATAAACCCGCTACACCCAAGGCCAAGGACAAGCCTCGGTTCATTGTGACCCGCGAATACAGCGGCAGTCAGAGCATGAGAGCCGCTTTTGAGCAGGCCATTGAATCTCAGGCTTGCGGTCAGTTTGAATCCTGGCTTGAAAAGAAGGAGAGCAGTAAAAGTGCCTGTTGAAAAATTTGCCATATCGTGGTATCATAACCGTATCGTGTCCCTGTTCATTAAGGAGATCACCAATGAACAGGAAAAGTAAATTCACGCAATCTGTTACCGCTCTGTACTGCCGTTTGTCCATTGAGGATGGGCGGGAAAACGAGAGCATGAGCATCAGTAATCAAAAGGCCCTGCTTCGTGACTTTGCTGAGAAAAATGGTCTGCTGGATTATGAGTATTACGTTGATGACGGTTACACAGGCCGTAACTTCAACCGTCCTTCTTTCCAGCGGATGATTGCCGACATTGAAGCTGGCAAAGTCAAGTGCGTAATCACGAAAGACCTCTCACGCCTGGGACGGAACTACATCGAAGCTGGCACCTACATCGAGGTTTTCTTTCCCCGGCACAACGTCCGCTATATTGCGATCACGGACGGCGTGGACAGTCTGAACCGGCAGGAGATGGACATTACCCCCTTCAAAAATATCCTAAACGATATGTATAGCCGGGATATTTCCAAAAAAGTTTTGGCGGGTTGGATGGCTCGCTCCCGGCAGGGGAAATTCCTGGGCGGTCCCACTCCTTACGGTCTTATGCGTGATCCCAACGATCATGGGCATCTGATTATCGACCCGGAAACTGCCCCCACCGTCAAGTTGGTGTTTGATCTGGCATTGAACGGGTGCGGCACAATGAAAATCGCAAAACACCTGTTAGAGCGCAAAATCCCGATTACACGCATTAAAGAGCCTGTGGAATCCGAAGTCCGCTATTATTCGTGGAGCGGTTCGGTGATTGGAAAAATGCTCCGCAACCCGGTCTATAAGGGCGATCATGTGGTTTGCAAGTGCCACCAAAAGGCCATTCGCTCCAACACGGTGAATTTTATTCCTCGTGACCAGTGGGAGATTATCGAAAATTGCCACGAGGCCATTGTCAGTCGGGAGCAATGGGATAGGGTACAAAAGCTGATCGACCGCCGCCCGCCCATCATGCAGGGAAATAGCTGCCCCTTTTACAATCTGTTCCACGGCCTTGTCTACTGCGCCACCTGTGGGAAATCCATGCAGGTACGCTATGAGAAAGTCGGCAGAACCGGGAAGAACCGCTTTACTGGAGAAATGCGGGAACTGATTGACAAGGCGTATTACATTTGCCAGACCTATAACCGCTTGGGAAAGAACACCTGCACCAGCCATAAGATTGAAGCACGCGATTTATACAATCTGGTGCTGTCGGACATTATGGAGCATGGAAAGATGGCCTTGCAGGACGCAGATACATTCTATGGGCGACTGACCCATCGGCTGGAACAGCAGTATTCCATTGACGAAAGCAGCTTGAAAAAGGAACAGAACGCTCTTGCGAAGCGCAATCAGGAAATTGACGAGATGTTCATGAGTCTGTATACCGACAAGACGAAGGGCGTTCTGACTGAGCAGCGGTTCCTTCGCATGACAGAGACGCTGGATCAGGAACAGACGGATAACAAAGCCCGGATGCAGACGATCACGGACGAACTGCGGATTGCCAGCAGCGCTGACAGCGATGTGCGGCGGTTTATTGAGGGAATCCGGGAGTATGCGTCCATCACGGAACTGGACGAAGCAATCCTGAACCGTTTGATTGATAAAATCTATATCGGTGCAGTTGAGGTCATAGATGGCGAAAAGGTTCAGAAGGTCCGCATTGTTTATAATTTTGTCGGCGAAATAGAGTGAGTGGCAACGATGAGGCCCTTTTTGAGAAAAGGGCCTCATCATTTAAGGAGTTAATTATGAACAAAATTTCAGTATTTGTTTCGTACTCTTGGGATTCAGATGAGCATAAAATCCGTGTACAATCTTTTGTAGAACAACTGCAAAAGGATGGCTTTGAGGTATATGTAGATCAGGACATGAGTTTAGGAGAAGAAATCACACGCTTTATGGAAGATGGTATTGTGAAATGTGATCGGGTATTACTGATATGCACTCCGAAATACAAAAAGAAAGCTGATAATCGGCAAGGTGGGGTTGGATACGAGAGTAGGATTTGTACAAGCGAAGTCTACCAAAATAATGAATCAAAATTTATTCCAATATTATTTGAAGGAACAATTCATAGCGCTTTCCCAGTATGGATAAGAGGGAACCTTGGGGTAGATTTATCTGATGGAAATTTTATGGGGTCAGAGTACCAAAAACTCGTATACGATTTAAAAAAAAACAGTTACCTGACTGCAACGAATAGGATTACTGATGGTCAAATAAAATATGACAAGAAAGTAAAGGCTAAAATTGTTTCAATAATTTTGTCTTTTTTTCTATGTGTTTTTTTCTTTCTTTTACTGCCAATTATAACACACCGTTATAGATTTTCTATTGCAGTGACGCTGGTCAGTTTGCTGGTGGCTATAGCTTCGCTTATTGCTTTTGGGATAGGTGGTATTAAAAAGAAATCGTGGCTGACAAAACTACAGACTATGGTTGTCTTTTGGGTATCTTTTTTTGGTATTATATTTTCTTATGCTTCAATTGAGATTCCGCAACCATTAATTACCCCTGGAAATGTTGGGGTCATAAGGGAACGTCCGGAAACTATCAAAATATCCGCCGAAGATGGTTTAGAAATTTATTATACGATAGATGGGTCTGATCCAAAAGAGCTTAAACAACCAAACAACTCTTCTGATATGGCAAACTCAGTTACTTGTAGCTTAGATAAATCGACGGTTATATCAGCTAGAACAAAGTTTTTGTTTTTTTGGAGTGAATTAACCGAAAGAACGTATACATTTGTTAAACCGCCTATAATCGATAACGAATCTACAGATACAAATAATAATGAGCGTATTGGAAATGGCGGTGAATTTTTGCTCTATGATAGCAGATATATTTTTAGAAAATATAATTTAGACTCTTTCACTGATGGGTGTGGGGGGGTTCAGAATGCCCGAGACAGTAGTTTCAAAAAAATTTCATTTATGTACTCTGATGGTACTATTGAAGAACTGTTTGATGATGAAGGATATGGGCCTCTTTATTTTACAAGAGGCACACTATATATGAATAAATATATAGATAATGTTTCCCATGTTTATTCTGTTGGATTATCAGATCAACGTACGGTACACTATGGTGTTGGTGAAATAATTGGCATAGATAATAAAAAACGATATATCATATGCAGAGATTGGCAAAAAATCTATGTATTAGATGTTGATCTTCAAGAAGTAACACTAACGATTGAAGCAACTGGAGGAGTTATAGGATTTAACGATAACTGTATCTACTATGCAATCTGTGTTGAAGTAGAAGAAAAAAACTTTGAAAAAGAATACATATTACAATTAAGAAAATATTCTTTCGAAAATAAGCAAGAAACTAATTTAGCTTATTTAACGTATACATCTGTAAATAGCACACCAACAATAGAAAAGTCGCAATTTTTAGGCAATTATATTTACTTCTCTTACGGAAGTAGAGGCGGTTCGCTAGCCTATTTCACTGGCTTTGTTGCAAGATTTAACTTGCTTACTTATGAGACGGAAATGATAGTCGAAAATATAAACACCAGCGACTTCCTTGTAACCAACGCAGGCGGGGAACATTATTTATATTATTGGGGAAATTCCGAGGAATGTGATAGAATAAATGTTGATACTAGGATTATCGACTATCCCCCCGTCGAGACATTAGTTGAACAATATGTCTTTGAAGATGCAGACGGGTTATGTTTTTATGGCAAAAACAATACAAAACATATTCTTATAAGCGCTAAGGATTATGAAATATATGGTTATAAGAAAGGACAAATTGACCAACTCAGCGATGAACAATATTTTGTCATAAGCGAAATTAATGAATTCCCTGATAAAATATTCTTTCGCGTTGATATCGGCTTTCACGACCCCGACAAAGATGTGGGATGGCGCCCATATTTTGTTAGGACCAAAACGCAGTATTATTACAAAGACCTTTACACTGAAAGAAACACATTAATTTATGAAATATAGCCCCAATTTTTTAATCTAGGCAATAATACTTCGGTTTGTTAAGAAACAGCGATACCATCAGCCACCCACAGATTGGGTTTGAATACGAATTTTTATGAGGAGGTTATTGTGAATTAAAAAGCTAAAGAATCAATTTTATCACAGAGTGCCTAAAACTGCCATCATAGGTGACACCAGAGGTGCGGTGTAACCTATTTTTTGCTCCAATATGAATTTACTACTTGACAATGTTGCGCAGAATCACTACTCCATGGGTGCTTCCAGAATTAATACAATCCTGCAGAATCTGGTTTACAGGGGCCGTTCATATGGTCTTGCAAGACCCGCCGGAAGGCCATCCGCTCCAACACCTACACTTTTGTCTACTGCGGCACCTGTGGGAAATCCATGCAGATACGTTATGAGAAGCAGGGCCGGATGGATATTGATCGTACTACTGGGAAACGGCGGGAGCCGATTGATAAAGCGTATTATCTCTGCCAGACCTATAACTGGCTGGGCAAGGATACCTGTACCAGCCACATGATTGAAGCCCGTGACCTCTATAACCTTGTACAGTTTGATATCATGGGCCATGCAACAATGGCTTTGCAGGATACAAAGACGTTCTATGGGCGGCTGACACACTGGCTGGGACAACAGTACAGCACCGACGCAGGCAGTTTGAAAAAGGAACTGGATGCACTGGCAAAACGTAATCAGGAAATAGACGATATGTTTATGAGCCTGTATACCGACAAGACAAAAGGAGTTCTGACTGAGCAGCGGTTCCGTTGGACGACGGAGACGCTGGAGCAGGCGATCACGAACAAACTGCGGATTGCCAGCAACGCTGACAGCGATGTACGGCGGTTTATCAAGGGAATCCGAGAGTATGCGTTCATCACAGAATTGGACGAAGTAATCCTGAACCGTCTGATAGATAAAATCTATATCGGCTCAATCGAGGTTGTTGATGGCGAAAAAGTACAAAAATCCGTATTGTATACAACTTTATAGGCGAGATTGTCAACTAAATATTATTAAGTGCGGCCCCCTTTCCCATTGCGGGAGAGGGGGCTTTTGCCGTTTCTTTATGGATTTCTTAGTGAATTTGAATTATTCACTTGACAATGTTGCAGTGAGCTTATGACACAGGACGAAATCGCTGTCATGGACGGCGGCAAGTGCATTTTACAGGTGCGCGGGGTGCGCCCGTTCTTCTCGGATAAGTTTGATATAACGAAGCACCCGCAGTATAGGCACCTGTCCGACGCTGACCCGAAAAACGCCTTTGACATGGAGAAGCACCTAAGACGACGCCCCGCCATCGTCAAGCCCGATGAAGTGTTTGACTACTACGAGATCGACGCCGACGAATTACAGGAGGACACAGGCCATGAATAAGCGTATCAGGAAGAAGCAGCAAAACCGGGAAATGGCAAGGACGGTCAACGGGCTTGTCCTCTGCTATCAGGAAATGGTTTCGGAGCGTGAAAAACGCTGCAAGGAGCTTTCCGCAAAGTACGGAGTGCGTGTTGAGTTGGACAAGGACAATCCGCTTGGTATGCCGCTGATTCTCCCCCTGACGGAAGCCCAGCGGCAGGCTGATATGCGGCGGTTTATCGCCGCTTGCGAAAGGCTCTATGAACAACAGCAGGCGCAGCGCGGTTAAATCCGTCTGCGCCTTTCCCATATCCGGCAGATTTTGAGGAGGTGGTAACACAATCAGAAACGTAAACATCGGCTACATGATACGTGCTCCCACCGGGCGCGGTTTTCCATACCCACGCAGCCGCCGGAAGCAATGGCGGCTTTTTTGGCGGCAAGACCGCCCTTTGCCCCCTTTGTGGGGCAGCCGCGAATCGCGGCAGGAAAGGAGTTTTCTATGGCATTTTTCAATTCTGCGGTTGGTGTTCTTCAGACCCTTGTTATCGCGCTGGGCGCGGGCCTCGGCATTTGGGGCGTTATCAATCTGCTTGAGGGCTACGGCAACGACAATCCCGGTGCCAAAAGCCAGGGCATGAAGCACTTGATACCTAAATTGATGTAAAGACAAATGCGTTGTGTATGCCGCAGTTTTTGGAGAAGAATTGCAACAGTGCATTGTGTTTTCTCAATGGAGGCGGTATAATAGTCGAAAGGCCATAGGGCCGGGGCTGTTCCTGCTGGCCCCAGCCCGGAAAGGTGGAACAGGCTATGAAAATCAGCTATAAACCGCTTTGGAAAACACTGATCGACAAGAACATGAGCAAGAAAGATTTACGGCTCCAAGCGCACTTGACAACGAACCATATTGCCAACATGGGCAAGGGGGAGCATATCTCCATGCCGACCCTTATCAAGATTTGCGAAACGCTGAACTGTGATATTTCTGATGTGATTGCGCTGGTGCCAGACGATGACTCGTAAGGGAGAAAGGGCAGCACAATGAAAATCGAATTGGACTATGTGAAAGTGGGCGATTACTACCTCCCCGACCTGGCAGCGGAGCTGTACCCCAAGCGCGGCCTGGGCAAATATGGCCTGCTACGTCTGCGGTATCTGAAAGAGCATCGTCCCATCGTTTGGGCCGAGTATGTGATGGAGGGCAAGCTGTACGCCCATCTGCTGGAAGTGGAGGATGCCGCCCATGACCTGCTGGACAGCATGATGCCGGGGATGTCAAAGGAGGCTGGGGCCACCGAGGATTTGAAAGCCCGCGACCCCATGCGCTGGGTGGGGTTGATGAATTGCTGTAAGGCCCAGGTGGAGGAGATTATTTTTGCGGAGCTAATATACATCTAAGGCAATTTTGAGAATTGCTCTGATAAAATGCAACTTCGGCACTTTTTAGGGTGCCGAAGTTTTTTCTTGAATCTTTAAGAAATCTTCAAAATCATTCAGTATTATGAAACCATAATCCAAGAAAGGATGTGTCTGATATGAGTTATATTTTGCAAACAACAAATCTCTGCAAAAATTTCAAAGGACAAATGGCGGTAGACAATGTATCGTTGAATATTCAGCGCAACTCAATTTATGGGCTGCTTGGGCCGAATGGTGCGGGGAAATCTACCATCTTGAAAATGATTACAGGTATTCTCCGTCCCACCTCTGGCGCGATTGAATTTGACGGCCATCCGTGGAGCCGGGCAGATTTGGAAAACATTGGTGCTTTGATTGAGATGCCTCCGCTCTATGAAAATCTCTCGGCCTATGAAAACCTGAAAGCCCGAACACTGGCCCTGGGGCTTCCAGAAAGCCGCATCAAGCAAGTGCTTGGTATTGTGCAACTTGAGAATACTGGAAAAAAACGGGCAGGCCATTTTTCGCTGGGAATGAAACAGCGGCTTGGAATTGCCTTGGCTCTGTTGTCACAGCCCAAATTGCTTATCTTGGACGAACCGACAAATGGGTTAGACCCGATTGGTATTCAAGATTTGCGTGAGCTTATCAGAAGTTTTCCGCAAAAAGGGATCACAGTCATATTATCCAGTCATATACTCTCCGAAGTTGAGCAAATTGCTGACCACATTGGCATTATATCTGCCGGACATTTAGGCTATGAAAACGAAATCCATAAGAACCACGATCTGGAACGTATTTTTATGGATGTTGTTGGCGCACATAGGGAAAGGAGTGAGAAATAATGTTCGGGATTGTACGTTCGGAACTTCTTAAAATGCGGCACAGCTTCTCAATGAAATTGATTTTTGGTGCGCCATTGGCAACTGTACTTGTCGGCTTTTTATTGAGCAGTCATGCAGTACAATATTCGGCTTACAACTGGTGGTACACTATGCTTCTTCCTGTTGTAATCGCACTGTGGGCCGCAGGCGCTGTGATCCGTGAGAAAAATACAGGGCTGCAAAACATTGTTTGTTTGCCGTTCCCTTCTGCGAAAATATGGATTGGCAAAGGACTTGCCCTGACCGCTGTGCTTTTTATCAGCAATCTGCTCATGTGGTTATTTACTACGGGAATTGCCAGTTTTACGACTATGAATATTTCGCCGCTGGACAGCATAATCGGCTGTATGCTGCTGTTCCTTACTTGCTTGTGGCAACTCCCTTTTGTTATGCTGATAGCAAGCAAAACAGGGTATCTTCCCTCTGTGCTAATAACTTTTGTGGCGAATATTGTTTCATCTACTATTGGCGCAGAAAAAGCATGGTTCTTTCTTAATCCATACGCTATTCCGGCCCGTGTAGTTTGCCCATTTTTCAAGATACGTCCTAACGGACTTCCCATTGAGGACGGTTCTCCGTTATTGGCTGTTGAGCACATTTTTCCCGCTCTTGCCATTAGCTTGGCATTAGCTGCTGCCTCCTTTTGGATTTGCTCTAAATTGCTTGGAAGTGGGGGAAAGTCCAATGGCTAACTATATCTGCTATTTGAAAAGTGATTTATACAAATTGTGTCATTCCTGTTTTTTCCTTCTGCACGCTATTTTTGCCGTATGTGGGGCGGCTATGATGTCACTGTATGCGGGCGTTTCCCAAAGCGATGACATCAATAAACTGGCTGCTTATTTTCAGATCATGGCCGTTGCTTTTCCCTTTGCAATCGGGATTGTCTGCTATCTTGCAGCAGAACAGGAAGCAAAAGCAGGACATTTTCAAAATATATTGACACTTCCATACAGACAGAAAGCCGCTCTTTCCAAATTGACTATTTTGCTTGTGACTGGACTTTTGGCAACCGTATTGAGTAGTGTACTATTTGGTGCGCTATTTCCACTGGTTGGCGGCACAACTGAAATTCCTTCCGGATTTTATACAGTAATTCCACTTGTCCTTTGGGGCAGTAACATTTTGCTGTATGGTATTCATTTCGTATTAGCAATTCGATTTGGTAAAAATTTGGGAATAGGGATTGGCGTGTTCGGGAGCCTTTTGGTTGCGCTCCTCCAAACAGGATTAGGCACGGGCATTTGGTTTGTCATCCCTTATGGTTGGGGTATTCGTTTTTCTTCTTACGTTCTGGAAACGACCTTTGGCCTAATGCCGCCAGACAGAATAGGTATGGATTTTGGCATCATCTTTTGCATATTGTCAACTTGTGCTATAATAGGAATTGCAGTCCTCTGGTTTTCCAGATATAACGGAAATCGGTCAGCCGATTGAGAATGGAGGTAGAACTGATGAATTGGTTGGGCAATATTATTTGGTTCTTGTGCTGCGGACTGTGGCAGGGAATTTCTTGGCTGGTTGCCGGTGTTTTATGGAGCATTACCATTGTCGGTATTCCGATTGGCCGTCAATGCTTTAAGTTTGCGTCACTTGCTTTCTTCCCTTTTGGAAAAGATGTGAATTATGGCGGCGGTGCTATGTCTGCGATTGCCAATATCTTGTGGCTGCTTATCAGCGGTATCCCTTTGGCGTTGGTGGCGCTGCTGAATGGGTTGCTTTTGTGTTGTACGATTATCGGTATTCCTTTCGGGGTACAGTGCTTCAAAATGGCAAAGCTGGCACTGATGCCTTTTGGCGCAACAGTAATGTAGATGTCCTTGGAGTGCGAATAGGGCCATGAAAAAGAGGTTATCTCAAGCGGGATATATAAACCAAGGCAGAGAGGTGAGATAATGGCGCATATATTGGTAGTAGATGATGATATAGCTATGCTCCAGCTTGTCAGGCGTGTTTTAGAAAAAGATCAGCATTTAGTTACACTTCAATCAAACGCCAAAGCAGTCACAGAAATGGATTTTTCAAAGTTTGGTTTGATTTTACTGGATGTTATGATGCCGGAAATTGATGGTTTTGACCTCTGCAATCAAATCCGTGACCGTGTAGATTGCCCAATTATTTTCCTTACTGCAAAAACGCAGGAAAGTGAAATTGTTCAGGGATTAGGACTTGGAGCAGATGACTATATCACGAAACCGTTCGGGACAAACGAACTTAGAGCGCGGGTAAATGCTCACTTGCGGCGTGATGTAAGAGAAAAGAAAAACAGCTTTTCAATATCCGGCGTCATTTTCCGCCTCAATGCGAAAGAAGCTGAAATCAACTCAAAAAAGGTTCCGTTGACAAAAAGTGAGTACGAAATATGCGAATATCTGGCGCGACATCATGGACAAACATTTACGCGGGAGCAAATCTATGAGGCGGTCTTTGGATTTGACGGAGAAAGTGATAGCTCTGTTATCTCTACTCACATCAAGAATATACGCGGGAAGTTAGCTGAATTTCACTTGTCAACGATTGAAACAATTTGGGGGGTTGGCTACAAATGGGTGTAAGAAAACTGCGTACCGTTTTTATGAAGTATGCGATATTTCTTGCGCTTGGTGTCTTTCTGGTTGCTTTTGTCAACATAGCCCTCTATCTATTTGGAGTTGAAATTGGATTTATATACCCAATAAATAGAATGAGCGCAGAAATAGAAAATGCGAGGGGAAGTTTACAATCCACAGATCGGATTACAGAAAATGAAATACCACCCCTTTGTGAATATGTCCTTTTCACAAAAGACGGAAAGTATATTGGCGGTTCGCTCGATCAGGAAGAACCAGCTTCCGTTTGGAAAATGTGCATTGTGAACAATCAGACAAGCAGCAAGCCTTATCTGTATGCTGTGATAGACAGGACTGACGAAATACTGATTTTAAGGTATAGAATGACCGCCCAATTCAGCAATCCGCTGCTGCATAGAATATTTTCTTCGGCGGATTGGGTTTTAATTGCTGTCATTATATTGGAAATTCTGCTTTTCTTGATTGTTTTGTCATATCTATTCGGGAAATACCTTGGGAACAAAATGGATAAATTGCTGACTGCTGTAAAGAAAATTGAGCAGCAGGATTTGAATTTTGAGGTTGAAAAAAGCCATTTATATGAAATCGACTTAACTCTTGACGCACTCAATCACATGAAATTGGCACTAAAAAAATCGCTTACAGAACAATGGCAAGCCGACAAACTGCGGCAAGAACAGATTTCTGCATTAGCCCATGATCTCAAGACACCGCTAACCATCATCCGAGGCAATACGGAATTGTTGTACGATACTGACTTAACAATAGAACAACAGGAATGTGCTGACTACATCACAGACAGCTATACGCAGATGCAAGTTTATGTTAAAACCCTGATAGACCTGTCTACGGCTTCAACAGGGTATCAGCTTAATAAAGAAATCTTTAATCTTCCTGATTATCTAAAGCAAGTGAAAGTATCAATAGATGCTTTGTGCAGGACAAAAGAAATTCATTTGCGAATGAGTATGTCCGACATCCCGATGCAACTAACCGCAGATAAGGTTTTGTTAGGACGTGCCATTCAAAATGTGGTAAATAATGCGTTGGACTATTCCCCGCAAGATGGAACACTTCATATAGATGTCTGCGGAAAAGACAATTTCGTTGAAATTTCAGTCACGGACGAGGGGGAAGGATTTTCTAACGAAGCGTTGCAGCACGCGCAAGAACAATTCTTTATGGACGACCAAAGCCGTAATTCAAAGATGCACTTTGGTATGGGCCTATATATTGCAAAATCCATTATGGAACAACATAGTGGTGAGCTTGTCTTAAAAAACTCCAAAAGTACAGGCGGTGCAAAAGTAATTTTGAAAATTCCATTTTGATAGGATGGGTGGCTTTTATAGCCACCCATTTTTGCAAATCTTTATGAAATCTTCAAAAACTTCTCTTATTATATCTCTAAAGTAGGGCCTGCTCCGCAACCTCGGCAAACAATAAAGCAGAAATAAGAGACAAAGCAGAGCGAGAGAGACCCTC
>ERZ808054.1291-NODE-1291-length-14927-cov-2.954613_pt1 | contig 14927 bp, 17 predicted proteins | sample MGYA00380201_ERZ808054 | MGnify/ENA primary metagenome ERZ808054 (study PRJEB31490, sample SAMN06133419) | mouse gut metagenome | isolation source: Z5_2 | host: mice | place: China: Chengdu | collected 2015-05 ... | reverse complement strand
AAAAGTACATCGGAAATCCGGAAAAGTCAAGCTATTACAAAAGCTGCTACGGAGCAGGAAAAGACGGCATCCTCAGTTATGGCAGCTTTAAAGTCTATACCTTTAAGCCTGATAAGGGCGCAGAGATTTTCATGGGAGCAGAATAGGAGGAAGCTATGTTTACAAAAACAGAAAATAAGCCGGGAACAACGTTCAGACGCATTATGGCTGCCGCACTGGTATTGTGTATGATGGCAGCTTCCCTTACACACACCGTAAATGCCGCGCCTTCCAGCAATAAGCTGGAGGAAAAAGCCGCACAGATTGTCGATACAGAAACCAGGCAAGGCGACAGCGCAAAAAAGAAACTGCAAAAGCTTTTTTCCTATCTCCAAAAAGAATACGGCTACGCGCGCAAAACCGGGTTTGATGCGTACCGCGGATGGGAAAAGGATTTTGCGCTGGAAATGTTCGAGGGCAAAAAAGGGAGCTGTTACCATTATGCCGCGGCATACGCGTTCCTGGCAAAAAAAGCCACCGGCTGTAGTGTGCGCATCGGCGTCGGGCAGACAGACGGGTTCAGCGGAGAACTGCAAAAACACGCCTGGGCAGAGGTGAAGCTAAACGGAAAGTGGTATATCTGCGACCCGAATATGGACAAATACGCTGCGGATTGTTCTGGGAAATACTTCTTAAAGAAAAGAAGCAGCCTAAAACATACTTACAACAAATTTAAAGATGCAGCGTATCGCTATGCTGCATTTTAGGAAGCGTGTGCCAGGGATGCTGATACTGTCTGAAATCAAAAATGCCAGGAGGAACACACATGGTTTTTAGCTCTCTTGTATTTCTCAGTGTGTTTCTTCCTGCCGTACTGCTGCTTTACTGGATGCTGCCATCCACTGCCGCAAAAAACGCCCTGCTTCTTGCCGCAAGCCTCTTCTTTTATGCCTATGGAGAACCCGTCTTTGTATTTCTGATGGTTCTGTCCTCCCTGTTCCATTATGCATGTGCATTATGGATTTCCAGAAGCAGAAAATGGCGCGGCGTTATTTTAGCGTCGGTAATCGTTGTCAATATCGGACTTTTGTGCATTTTTAAATACGCTGCATTCCTGGCGGAAATATGCAGCACGGTTACAGGGCTGGGGCTGCCAGTGCCGCAGACGGCGCTCCCGGCTGGGATTTCTTTTTTTACCTTCCAGGCAATGTCTTATGCGATTGATGTGTACCGCGGACAGGTGCAGCCGCAAAAGAACTTTGCTTATGTCCTGCTTTATATTTCCCTGTTCCCGCAGCTCATCGCAGGGCCGGTCGTCAAATACCACGATGTGGAACAGGAATTGGCAAACCGCCAGTTTGACGCGGAAGAAACAGCACTTGGCATCCGCAGGCTGACTGCCGGGCTTGGCAAAAAAGTACTGATTGCAAACTATATGGGTGAAATTGCGGATACGCTGTTCGCAGCCCCGATCGAGCAGATCAATATGGCTGGCGCCTGGCTGGGTGCGGCGGCATATATGCTCCAGATCTATTTTGATTTCAGCGGATACAGCGATATGGCAATCGGCATTGGGCAGATGTTTGGCTTTCATTTCAGGGAAAATTTCCGTTATCCGTATGGAGCAGCCTCGATCCGGGAATTCTGGCGCAGGTGGCATATTTCCTTGTCAGAATGGTTCCGGGACTATCTGTATATCCCGCTGGGCGGCAGCAGGAGGGGGCGCGCCAGAACCTGCGTCAATAAATTCATTGTGTTTGCCTGTACCGGAATATGGCACGGCGCGGACGTCACCTTTCTGTTCTGGGGGCTGTTTCATGGATGCCTGCTGATGATGGAGGAATTTCTCCCGTTTTCCCAGACAGAAAGAAAAGGATGGAAAAAGGCGGCAGGCCATCTCTATGTCATTGTGTCCGTGATGGTCGGATTTGTATTTTTCCGCGCCGAAAATATGGGACAGGGAATGCACTGGGTGATAAAAATGTTTACCGGCATACAAGGCAGCGGCTCTTCCATGCGCCTGGTATTATCCATGCTGACGCCCGTGCATCTGGCGGCATTTGCGGCAGGCGCTTTCGCATCCATGCCGGTAATGAAAACGATTGGAACGGCTGAAAAGCTGCAAAACGCATTATGGCTGGCTTCACTGCCGCTGCTGCTGATATGTATGCTGAACCTCGCGGGAGGCACTTACAACCCATTTATTTATTTTCGTTTTTAACGGAAGCAGAGCCGAAACCGGCGGCACGGCAGGCACCGGGCTTTTTTTGTGGAAGGGGTATGATCAATGCCATTAAAAAACAACGCGCAACAAAATCTAATAAAAAACAGGAAACACGGTTTTGCCATACTCGCCTCAATCTGCATTGCCACTGCTATGAGATCAGAGGCATCAGGCGCGCAATTGCCAGACATGTATCCGCAGGACGCAGCGCATACCTGGGAAGATGCCGCCCACCAGCCCGGCGGGTGGACGGACATTGACGGGCAGAAATATTATTTCCTGCCAGAATCGGGCACCATGGCAACCGGATGGATCGAAATAAATTGGCAAACGTATTATTTCCTGCCGGAATCAGGCATTATGGCGTCTGGATGCTGGGAACTTGAGGACGATACCTATTATTTTTCGCCAGATACCGGAGAGATGCTTACCGGATGGCAGGAGACAGAAATGGGGCTGCGCTACTTTTCCAAAGCAGACGGCATCATGGCAGCCGGATGGCAGAACATCAAGGGCAGGAAATATTATTTTTCCAAAGACGACGGCGAGCCTGCCGCCGGGCTTACACAAATAAACGGAGAATACTACCTGTTCCATCCAGGCGGGCGCCTGGCAGATGCAGGAAAAACCAGCCTTGTCCAGGCCGGAAGCCGGATTTACTGCGCAGATAAAAACGGGAAACCAGCAGCCGGATGGCAGGTTATCGGAAACAAGCTTTACTATGCATCCAAAACCGGAAACGTAAAACGGGACACTACTTACCGCGGAATCACCTTCGGCAGCAGCGGCGCCGCAAAAAATAATGTGAACGCCAAATTAAAAATAGCAGCCATGAAGATATCTGCATCCATCACCAAAAAGAAGATGACAAAAAGCCAGAAGCTTGCCGCATACTGGTCGTATGTTACAGACGGCAGCTTCCGTTACGCGGCAAAATACCCGAACCTGGATGCTGACGGATGGCAGAGAAAAACCGCCTATGATATGCTGTCTACCCATACAGGAAACTGTTACAGTTTTGCCTGTGCGTTTGCGGCGCTTGCCGAAGAAGCAGGCTTCCAGCCTTATATTGTATGCGGCAGGGTGCGCGGCTCCCGGGACAGGAAGGCAGACGGATACACACGCCATGCATGGGTCAGGATTAACGGGAAGTATTATGACCCGGAAGCGCATTATGCAGGATGGCGGCGGGGCATCTACGGAACGAGTAGCTACCCCGTTTCCCATACGATACAAAAAATAGTCGCATATTAGGAGCCGTTCATGATGAAAAAGAAGTATTATGTTTACATGTTCCTGTTTCTGCTGATCTGCCTGCTTCCGTCGGCAGGGCTGTTTTTTACCGGAATCAGAGAATCTTCGGAAAACAGGGATCACGCACAAATGCCCAGGCTGCATACAGAATACGGGCTGAACCCCTATTTTTTAAATGACGCCGGAAAATGGTATGAAAGCCATTTTGCATTTCGAGATGATGCCGTGACAGCATATGCGCTGCTTCTGGGAAAAGGGTTTGGCGTATCGGCACAGGAGCAGGTCATTGCGGGAACAGACGGATGGCTGTTTTACAAAGATTCCCTTGCGGATTTCCAGGGAACAGCACCGATGGCAAATCGCCAGCTTTTTGATGTGGCGCATTCTCTCGCTATGGTTCAGGCATATGCACAGCAAAACGGCGCAGCTTTTGCATTTGCCGCCGCGCCTAATAAAAACTCCCTGTACGGAGAGCATATGCCCTATTATTACCAGCCGCGGCACAGGGGCAAAAGCAACCTGGAACGGCTGGAAGCATACCTACAGTCGGAGCAGGTAAATTACATTCATCTGTATCAAACCTTTCAAAACGACAGCCGTGTACTGTACCATAAAAGGGATTCCCACTGGAACAATATGGGGGCTGCACTGGCTGCCGGCCAGATTTTAAGCGGGATTGAAAAAACTCATGTATCATATACAGACAAGGCATCTACAGCCAGGAAGGATTTCCAGGGGGATTTACAGCGTATGCTCTACCCGTCCATGCCGGGATTGGAGGAAGAAATTTATTATGATCCCGCACCACAGTTTTCCTACTGCGGGGATGTGGAAAGTAATTTTGATCCTAAGATCAGCACCCGTTCAGACGGAGACGGGAGCCTTGTAATGTACCGGGATTCTTTTGGTAATGCCCTGCTGCCGTTTATGGCGGAAGCATTTGAACATGCCTGGTTTTCCCGTGCGCTGCCATACCGCCTGCAAGACCTGTCCGAACACAGTGCAAATGTGCTGGTGATTGAGCGCGCGGAGCGCTTCCTGCCTGACATGGCGCAGCAGGCGCCCGAAATGGAAGCCCCTGCCGTCGTATGGGACGCCGCGGTTATGGGGGCGGCGGTTAAGGCGGAATGCCTGGAAGAAACCGTAAAAGGAGAATACACGCAGGTTACAGGAAAGCTTCCTATGCCCGTAATAAAAGAACAGTCCAAAATTTATATACGAATCAAAAAAGACAGGTGCTATGAAGCATTCCCCGTTTCTACAGCAGATGGGCAGGAAGGCTTTTCCCTGCTCCTTCGTACCGAAGAAGTGCAGGATGCAGGCGGTATGTATGAAATATATGTATCCGAACAGACTGCCGAAACCATTACCCAAAGACAGGAAGGAACTACCAGCGGACAAAAATCCGGGGAAAAGACAGAAATCCGGCGGGAAAATTATCCTGACTGTGACGGGAGCGGGCATGGGTATGTGGAGATTTATTATTCGGATGGAAGCATGGAAATGGAAGAATATTAAATAAAAAATTTACGGGAATAGATAGAAGAAAAAATAACGCCTTGGCTCCCGACGCTTTTTTCTTCCTTCCCGTAATTCTTTCCGTTAATCGGTTCCGATCTTATTCATCCCTGTGATACAGCCTGATGCATTCGTCTACAATGCTTTCAATAATCCTCACCTCTGCCGCGCTCAGCCTGTCCAGTTTCTCCGACAGCAGCAGCTTATCCTTGTCTATAATATCCCCTGTCAGCAGATAATCCGTACTGACTCCCAGCGCCGCGGCAATTTTCATCAGGTTTTCCGGCCTCATGGCGCGTTTTCCAGACTCCGCATAGCTGACAAACTGCGTTGTTAAGTCGCTCATCTCAGCCAGCGACTCCTGTGTGAGCCCCAGCTTTTTCCTGCGCTCCATCACCCGTTTTCCAACCTCGTCCAGATACAGTTTCACATCCATCATTCGCTTCACCATTTCCTTTCATATCGTTAAATTCTATCAACAGTTACAGAAATAAATAATAGTTCATCGTTGATACAATTCAACAAAGTGTTTATAAAACTGTCTGAATGCGGCAGGCTTCCATCTGGCAGGATTGTCTTACAAATCAGCCCTATATTTCCGCTGAAATTTCTTTCAGAAAACAGGCACTGATACAAATGTTATGGTTATCTTATTATCATAACAAAGGAGGTTCACCAGAATGAACAAACAAAAGACAAAACAAAAAGACCAGAAAACAGGCATCCAGACATACCGGATTGCATTTGGAGGGGATGATTGTCTTTATTCTGTCTCTTTTAAAGCCGCCATGAAGCGGATGGAATTAAACCGGCTGCTCACCGCCGCCCGCAGCAGCCGATACGAAAACATTCCGAAAACCATCCTGCGCTGCCTGGATTCGTCCCGCCTGGAATACTCAGATTTTCTCTCCGGCACAGCCCGCCTAAATCATGAAACCGTTATGGCTTTTGCGGACTGCCTTGTTCATGGCAGCTCCTGCGGTATCCTGGGCAAGTTGGCAAAAGGGGCAGATGTATATTACGGGATTATGGACCATCAATGCCAGATTGACGGAAGCTGCTTTGAAGGCTGCTACTACGCTGTATCCAGAACTGTTTCCAGACAAAATAACACAGCTCAGTGTTATGTGATTTGCCAGACTTTCCGGTGTGATCTATACAGCGGCAGGGAAACGTCTTTCTTTGCCATCAAACGAAATAGAGGAAGTCATTGTATGTACACATTAGAAGAAGCATCTGGCTATCCGGTTCTGTCCCCTTTTGGCTGCGTGGATATGGCGGGGCTTCTGGCGGACATCCCTTCTATCACAACGAAAGAACAGGCTGCAAGAATTGCCAACTGTGAAACGCCTTAAAAAAAATCCATCTGCCTGTTCCTATAAGGCAGATGGAAATATTCTATTTCCCGTTTTTGAATTTTGACTTCTTAATAATGGTCCATATATAATGGATTGCCGAGAGTTATGTCAACATTTTTTGGACTTTTTTAAATTATATTGAAAGTCCAGATTTTTTGGACTATAATTAAGTTTATGAGATTATACGATGATAAGTAAACGAATCAGGCAATTGCGTAAAGAAATGAGTTTGACACAAGCAGAATTAGGCAGCAAACTTGGCGTAATAAACCAAACTATAAGCAGTTTGGAAACTGGCGTCTCCATACGAATGTCAAATCTGGCAGTATCACGTCAGTTCCTTCCGCCAGATGAAAATACAAATATGAAAAGGGGAGTCCATTATGGGATTTGCAGAAGATATGAAAAAGCTGGCAGAACGCCTTACCGGTATTGAAAACCAGATCACAACGGAAGAAGCAACAAAGATGTCCCTGATCCTGCCATTCTTCCAACTACTTGGTTATGACGTTTTTAACCCGTCTGAGTTCTGCCCGGAATTCACAGCAGATGTAGGAATTAAAAAAGGCGAAAAAGTAGACTATGCCATTATGCGTGGTGGGCAGCCTGTCATATTAATAGAAGCCAAAGCTATCAGCAAAAAACTGGACCGGCACAGCTCCCAGCTTTTCCGCTACTTTGTCACGACACAGGCTAAATTTGCCATCCTGACAAACGGCATCCACTATAAATTTTACACCGACCTTGATGAACCGAATAAAATGGACAAAGACCCATTTATGGAATTTCATCTGACAGAAATCAGGGACAGCCAAATACCTCAGATTGAAAAATTCCACAAAAAGCATCTGAATGTGGAGGAAATACTAGATACGGCATCTATCCTCAAATACAATACGCTTTTCAAAAAAATCATTGGGCAGCAGGTCGATAACCCTTCCAATGATTTTGTGAAGCTGTTCCTCCAGCCGATTTACAAGGGCGCAAAAACACAGGCCGTTATTGAAAAATTCAAACCAATACTAAAAAGTGCAATAAAAGAGTATATCAATGAGACCATTAATGACAAAATAAAATTTGCCCTGGACAGCGCTTCTTCTATTCCTACAGATGATGAACGCATTGCCACGGAAGAAGAATGGGAATCGGTCACGCTTGTGAAAAATATACTCAGCCCAATTATTGACCCGCAAGACATAAGCCACAAACAGACCGGCTCCTATCTGGCAATTCTGTACAAGAATAATGTCAGGAAATGGATCTGCCGGATTTATCTATACTCTGCCCAGAAAGCGCTTATCCTGCCGGATGAAAATAAAAAAGAAATAAAACGTCCTATCGGCTGCGTTGCAGACATACAGAATTACGCGTCTGAAATTACTGCTTCCGCCAGACGCTATACAGAATTGCAGAAACCTAAAAACGTAGAATGCCTGCATACAAAATGGGGCACATATGAAATGCCGGACCCATACACCATATTGCTTAAAAAAGGCCCACGAACAGATTTAAAGAAAATTGGATGAAAAAACTAAAGGAGTGACTGCCGCATGGCCGCAATGAGACTGAATGAACATGAACTATGCGACAAAATCAGCCTTGATACAATTATCGGACATATACTGGATGGCCTGCTGATATCCAGGCATACATAGCGAAACTTTACGGCATAGAAAAGGGACACCAGATATTTTACTTTACAAAATCTGACCTGAACAAAGAAATAAAACGGGTTGCCGAAAAAGCGGGGCTTGAAAGCGAAAATTAAAGTTACCTTGTTTCCACCATTCTTTAAACTTTCTTGTTAAATCGGTTGACGCAGAATTCAGAAGAGTGGAATACGAACTTTTGATTGGATGGGAACTTCTTTGTCCTGATTGGTGACACCATCCACTATGTCAAATTGGTCATTCACAGACATAAATCGGATGTGCTGCCTAGGGAAGAAAACCTCCACATGATAGCCGACGACGATATGGTCACGGCATAACCTAGAAAGATCCTTGACAACGATACACACAATTTTATTGGCAATAATATCTTGAATCATCATCTGAAACGTTAGACGTTCAAAGCGATTACCGCCGAAGCCGTTGTCGATATAGTAGTGCATAATGAGTGTTTGATGTTGGCGTCCCCATTCTTCACTGATAAGTTTTTGGTTTTCGACAGATCCCGAAGAATCTTTATCTCGAACTGACAATCGGATATAACCAACGGTGTTTCGGCTTGGTTTGCAAATCAAGTCAATATTAGGGTGTTTTCTGCTCTTTCGTGCCATGATCGTTCCTCCTCAACGGAAAAGGGCTATGGCGCAAACCATAGCCCTTAAGAGGATTATATCATGTTCTGTTTTCTGCTTCCACGAGGATGGTCCCATTTTCCGCTTCCACGAGCTTAGGCATTCACACGCCAGTATGCTGATCGACATGGGTTTTGATATTTTGGAAATTTCAGAAAGGCTTGGACACGAATCTGCCAAAACCACACTGGATACTTATTCGCATTTGTACCCAGAAAAAGATACGAAACTGGCCGGGGCATTGAATAAGCTGCGCAGGCCTGATGAAGAAAATGCTTGAAATCATATCTGTATCATGTTATATTATACATAGAAGCAGTGCTGCCGACAGACGGCTAACCCGTTTAGCATAAACAAAAAAGTAACCGCTTAGCTTGCGAGTGATATGATACCTCTAAAGTAGACAGATAAAATATAAAAATCTGTTACTTTGGAGGTATTTTTCATGCCAAGATCAAAATACTCACCTGAATTTAGAGCAATGGTATCACAGGAATATATTGACGGGGAAGGTTCTGTCCATTTCCTTGCTAATAAGTATGGTATAGGGTATACAACATTAAGGGGATGGATTAACGAATACAGGATCCACGGAATATCTGCTTTCTGCCATAAAACGAACAGAACCTATTCTAAGGAATTCAAAACCAAATGTGTGGAAGCGGTAAGGAATGGAGAAGGTACTGTTGATGATATCATCGCAAGATATGGAATATCCAGCCGTTCTATTTTAAGACGATGGATTATGGAGTATAATGCCAATAGAGAACTTAAGGATTACAATCCGAAACAGGGGGCCTATATGGCAGAAGCACGGAGAAAAACAACGTTTGAAGAACGCAAAGAGATTGTCAGTTATTGTATAAGCCATAGCCGCAATTATAAAGATGCAGCGACAAAATATGATGTTTCCTACAGCCAGGTTTATTCATGGGCCAAGAAGTATGATGCGGCTGGGGAAGCTGGCTTAACGGACAAAAGGGGGCATCATAAAACAGATGGCGAAGTGGATGGGCTGGAACGTTTAAAACGCGAAAACCTACGTTTGAAGCATCAATTGGAAGAAAAGAATATGGCAGTGGAACTGTTAAAAAAAGTGAAAGAATTCGAAAGGATGTGAGGCTCGGAAAAGTACGCCATGAATCTAAGTATTTAGCTGTCAGGCATTTCCACTCAGAAAAAAACTGGAGTATAGAATGGATGTGCAGGCAGCTTGAAATATCAAGGGCAGCCTATTATAAATGGCTGCACAGGGAGGCCCCTGAAGCAGGACATGAAAACATGAAACTTGCGGAATTGACCAAAGAGTACGATGAACGTTTTGGCCATATCTTAGGGTACCGGAGAATGACATCCTGGATCAACCATTTCAACCATACTGCATACAGCAGGAACAGGGTTCACCGGATCATGAAGAAATTGGGGATACATTCGGCCATCCGCAAAAAGAGGAAGAAATACATTGGTTCGAAACCAGACGAAACAGCAGAAAACATACTGAAAAGGGATTTTTACGCCTCTGCCCCAAACCAGAAATGGGCTACGGGCGTAACGGAATTTAAGGTGCCGGGTGAAAAAAAGAAACTGTATCTGAGCGCATTTTTAGGCCTTTATGACAGGTATCCGGTAGCTTATGTTATCAGCCCAAGAAATGATAACAGGCTAGTATTTCGGACATTTGATAAAGCGGCCGCTGCTTTCCCTGATGCCAGGCCGGTATTCCATTCCGACCGGGGATTCCAGTATACCAGCAGGATGTTTCGGAAAAAACCTGAAAAACAGGAAATGGAACAGTCCATGTCCCGTGTTGGGCTCTGCATAGACAATGGACCGACAGAGGGATTCTGGGGAATCATAAAGGCAGAAATGTATCAGATGTATGAAATAACAGATGAGGCCTCATTAAGATATGCCATTAAAGATTATCTTCGTTTTTACAGTGAAGAACGCCCGCAGGACAGATACCACTGTAAGACGCCGGCAGAAGTACGTCGGGAGGCGTTGGCAAGTGATACGCCTGTAGAATATCCTATTCCTGAAAATAAACGAATTATGAAGTATAAAGAGAAATGGTGTGCATAGAAAAATACCTGCACTTCTAAATGAAATGCAGGTATCATCCGCACTAAATTTTAGATATTTCTCCTGTCTACTTGACAAGGGGCATATCAAATACGAACAGTTCTCCAATGCAATACAGAAATCTTCCGTAAAGCTGGCTTTTGATGTGCTGTTTTACACAGGTATGCGTGAAGGCGAGCTGCTTGCCCTCACACCTGCAGACATCCTTCCTTCAAAGCGCATAGATATTAACAAGAATTATGCCAGGATAAAAGGCGAAGAACTGTTTTTGGTGCCAAAAACTCCAAAAGCCAAGCGGAGTATATCTATTCCTGATTTCCTATATAACGATATACAGGCATATATATCAAAACTTTACGGTATCGAAAAGGGCGACCGGATATTTTACTTTACAAAATCTGCCCTCGACAAAGAAATAAAACGGGTTGCCGAAAAAGCAGAGCTTCCACCTATAAGAGTCCATGACCTGCGCCATTCACACGCCAGTATGCTGGTTGAGATCGGCTTCTCCCCTCTGGAGATTGCAAACCGCCTGGGGCATGAATCTGTAAAAACCACCCTGGACACCTATTCACACCTTTACCCGGATAAAGACCAGCATCTGGCAGACAGGCTGAACCAGTTCCGGTGCCCGGAACCTCCGGCAGAAGAAAACCCTTGAACTTTCCGGCAGTTTGTGATATTCTTTACATTAAAGAAAGGCATCTGCGCTAACAGATGCCCTCATCGGAGTTCCCCACTCCAAAGTGGATACTCCCCGACTTAGCTTTGCTCTTACGAGCTCTGCCTATCCTGTGGGCTAGACAGGATAGGCATTTTTATTTCTTCTTACTGTCTCTCTGATCGAGAAAGGTCAGAAACGCAACAACCAGACTACCAAAGGAAATCAGCAAGCCAATTATCCCTATAAATATCAGAATGATATCTGCAGCTGTCATATTACGCACCTCCCTTCCTATGTATTCCGGAAAACCGGTCATTAAGCTTGGGAGGCTACCGCCCTGTCATGGGTACTTTCCGTATTTTGGATTTTATCATAACCTGACAAAAATTTCAACCTCTGCTGAACTGCGGGTAGGAAAAGTAACGGCTCAATTTTTCAACATCATATTAACATCACAAGGCAAAAAGAAAGACTGGAAAACCCCATAAAATCAGGCTTCCCAGTCCAAATGTCCGCTATTCGAGCTCGGCGTGTTCTTTGTTGCTCTTAACTGTATTTGTTTAAGTCTTATACAAATACACGCCCATTTTTACATCAATTACATCATTTATTATGGCTTGCTGATTTTCTGTTGCCAAAATGTTGCCAACGTTTTCTATTCCGAAAAATATTCACTCAAAAAGTATAACGAATACATTGCAGAAGTAAAACATGCATAATGACGATACAAATCCTTCTTCTCTTCATCACCATTATCTTGCACACTCTTAATAACTAACCAATCACATCCTTCATTTATATGTGTAGAACAATATGCAACCGCATATGCTTCCATGTCAATTGCTATTAAACTACGGTTGTGACTAGTTTTCTCAATAATGCTATCTTTATCGGCAATTACCGCCATTCCAGATGCAGCAAGTCCTTTTTTTACTGACAGAGGTTCTCTCCGAGTAATTCTTTCAGGCCATTTTTTAGATATTTGATTTACTATTTCTGGATGTCCAATTAGTCTATCACATATTATTTCCACTTTCTTGGTAATGCCAATCGTTTTGATATCAGGTTGTAATCCATTAGGTGTAATTTTACCTTCATCATGAAGATATACTGAATCAAATAAAATAACATCGCCAAATTCCGCTTTCCCCTTAGGCGTCGCACAAATACCTGTCATAATAACTACTTTAGGATTAAATTCAATAATTGCTTGTGTTACATATGTTGCAGTAGGCACTAATCCTTTACCAAATGCTCTTAAAATAGCTATATTAATATTTTTATTTCCATTAATTTTATACTGAAATCCTATGTAAGCAATCCCTTTTAAATATTTATAATCTGGAGTATCAATACTGTAGACACTAAGTAAGTGATCTAGTTCATCATCCATTGCTATAACATATATTACATCACATTTATTTGAATTAAATATCTCTTTTTCTTTCGAATCTGTAATGCTACCAACAGAAGTATCCGATTTATTATGTATATACTTTGACCTATATTCTTCCCATGTTAATCCTTTTTGATTTTTCATAAGTGCACCCCTAATCAGATATCAGTTGACGTAATAGCGTTGAAATATTATTTATCCCATTTCCACATGCTTCTTCAATATCAGAAATAACATATGCAAATAATACCACCCTATCATTGACATCTTCTACAGAGTTAATAATACCTAATAACAGTGATGCTTTCTCTGTTTTTTGTTCAAATAAATCATCATTAAACAAAATAAACTTTAATTTTCTAATCTGTACCACCAAATTACTCTGTCTTTCAACAAACTCACTATTTTTCATTTTGACCCCATCACTAACCACATAATAAGGTAACCTTTTATCAATTAGAGCATAATACAAAGCAAAAGCTTTCGCTTTTGCATCATTAAACAATGCAGACTCTATAGTTTTCCATAATTCCTCATAAAATTCTATTTCCGATTCATATTTTCGTTTAATAAAAGCTTTAATTATTCCATCAACAATATCTCCATAAGCATTCTCCAATTCTTCTTGTTCATTTTTGGATATTTCAAATAAAGGTTGATCTGTTTTATCTGATTCAATGAAGCCATGATTTTCAAAAACATATTTAAGAGATTCGCCAAACTCCTCTCCGCTCTCTTCTACTATATTATAAATGGCAAAACATCTATTAATCAGTGTTCCAGATCCCTTTTTTAAAATACGATCAATACTTTCTATTGCTGCCTTATTCATATCTATCATTCCTCCTTTTTAATAATTAAGACAAAATTGTTGTTAAACACAATCCCTGCTTTTCACTAAAATCCTACATTTTTACCTATACGCTAAATAATAATAAAAAAAAGGATATGTCACTCCCTACATATACCCATTTAAATCAGTATAAAGTAGATATTCGTTATTTATTGGCAACATTTTTAAACAATTTATAATAATACAAATAATTTAAATCAAACATGCTAATCACATAGACCATCTGCAATGAAAAACAATCTGTATTAAATTTTACTTACTCAAACTCGGCGTGTTCTTTGTTGCTCTTAACTGTATTTGTTTAAGTTTTATGCAAATACACGCCCATTTTTACATCAATTACATCATTTATTATGGCTTGCTGATTTTCTGTTGCCAAAATGTTGCCACGCATTTATTATAGCAAATCCCTACAAATTAGCAATCCATTTTTTGAAATTTTGCACACGCACCAAAAGCAAAATTTTTCCTTAATCACCTTATTACATGGTGCTAGCACCATGTATGTATATATCATAAACAGTCAACTTGTCACTCCCCGCCATTTTAATTATAAAGTCTTAATAACGCATTCTGCCACTAATTAATCAAGAACGCATTTGCTTATAAAGACGAGCTATGGAGCAGATGTAACATGATAGCTTCTAAAGAGTCCCTTTGATTTTTATTCCTCTCTGCCTTGTTATTTCATACATCAGTATCGAAGCGGCGCAGCTTACATTAAATGATGTGGCGTATGAGTTCTCGGACATCGGTATCGTACAGAGCAAATCACAATACTCCTTTAGCGTTTTGTTTAATCCCATGGTTTCATTTCCCATCATCAACATAAGCGGAGAAGTCAGATTTATGGAGTAAACAGGATCTTCATTATGAGCCGTAGTTCCTATTGTAGTAAAATCAGTATATCTTTTTTTCAATTTATCAATATATTCAAATAATGCCTTGTTATCGGAAATTCTGATAACAGGCAGTTTAAAAAACGACCCCATGGCCGAGACCACCACGTCCGTATCATATAAATCTACCGCATGACCCGTGATGATGAGCATGTCCACCCCAAGCGCATCACAAGATCGTATCATAGTGCCAAGATTTCCCCTGTTTGAAGGGCGGTCAAATAAGACAATAAAAGGCTTCTCGGAAAGCGTGACCTGCTCAAGTTCATCCTCCCGCATTTCGATTACCGCCATCAACTCTGAAGTGTCCTCTTTTCCACTCAATTCTTTCATAAGCTCCGGTGTCAGACAATAATTCATGTCTGTATTTACCTTATTTATCATATCCTTCGCCCAAT